>Ga0136555_1000547_pt1 | contig 14708 bp, 12 predicted proteins | sample AntRauTorckE5432_FD_104927 | JGI IMG/M metagenome (GOLD analysis project Ga0136555, IMG submission 104927) | Saline lake microbial communities from Rauer Islands, Antarctica - Metagenome Torckler E5 #432 | ecosystem: Environmental > Aquatic > Non-marine Saline and Alkaline > Saline | place...
GTTCAGAACAAGCTTTACACGGTCACGGGTTCCGTGGGCCTATCCGGTGTCACGCTAATCAGCCAATCTGCGGTGGGGGACACCATTGTGGTGGGTGGGACCATACAAGACAGTAGCCAAGGTGCCAGTTACGTGTTTTACCAAGGAGAAAACGACACAGAATACAAGCAGATAGGCTCCAAGCTGGTGGACACGGACGGTGCCACAGGTGCTGCGCAACAAGGTATGTGTGAGCTTTCCAAAGACCGTAAAGTGCTGTTGGTAGGTGCCCCGGCCAACGACACCGAACAAGGTGCGGTCTTCATTTATCGAGACACGAGCCGCTTTGTGGCTTAGCAACACTGGTACAAGTCTACAAGCCCGATGACCCTGAAATTCAACGAGAATCACTACATGCTCCAACTGTATCAGCAGGTAGTTTTTTGGACTGAACCTCTCGTATTTTTTTTGCAATTGACACTGTAAATAAAGAAACAGTTTTGATCTTTCTACATCCCCTCACCATGAGTGAAAATATTCTGTTCGGTCTGGTGCTGGCCGGCCTGATTTTGTCGGTGATTGGCGTCATCATTGCCTGTTTTGCCATGTGGCATCACCCTAAATTGCACAGCCCCGAGGCACGTGCCAAGGCCGGTCTGGCAGAGGGTGTGAATCCCGCCAGTATCATAGCCGCTCTCGGCCGTGACAAGCTGAACGCTTCGACGTCGGAAGATCTGGGTACTGGTACTGGCGTGCTGCCTCTGGGTAAAGCTACTACACCGGTACAAGTCGCTAGCTTGGCAATGCCGGCACACTTTCGTCCGAAGACGGGCCAGGTTGTGACAAGTTTTGAAGTGCAGAAATTGTACGCCTATATGGCTACACCCGGGAAAGTGTCCACTGTATCGGTACTCGGGGCCGAAGTTAAGGTGGGCGTATCCTTGACCGCCTTTGGTGATTTGATTTTCAATCACCACAGCCCGCTGATGATGGAACTCCGCATCGGTAGCGCTACCAATCCGCCGACGTTGGTACCCATGATACCTCGTGATACCGGTATTGCCATGATGTTGGATATTGCGGTCGAATCGATCATAGTGCCAAATATCGTCATTACGCCAACCACCACATCCGTCCCGTTCTTTCTCAACGTGAGCCCTGTGCACTTCATTGGCGCCACCCCCAGCGTGCTACAAACCTCTACCAAACCCATCACTATTACGTTTAACCCACACAAGCAAATGAGTGTCAGAGTGTTGAACCGCCATCCTGCTTCACCAGACACCATTGCCGGTGAATCTGGGATCTCCGCTTAGCAACACTGGTACAATTCTCTGATTAAACAAACGAAGAAAGATTTCAATGAAAGAGAGGGTTGTTGGGTACAGTGCCGCACCATCCCATGTTGGGCGCAGTTGCCTGTGGTGGTTGTGAGGGTGTCGGGCCCGCGGCAATGTTGACTGGGTTGACTGGGTAGCCAAAAGCCATGTTCTGTGCTTGACCTGCAGGGTAGCCAAAAGCCATGTCTGTACCAGCACCTGTACCAAATGAAGCACCTGTGCCTTCAAACGGTCCCGTAGCAGCTGTTCCGAAGGCTGTACCTGTTGTTGCGAAAGGAACACCAGGGTAGGGAAAGGTGGTGTCTGGTCCGAACGGTGGAGCAGAGGCCACGGGGTGCCGTGTGGGCACCAGAGGATCAAATATGCCTTCCAAACTACCTGGTACGTGCACGTTCAACGGTCCACGGATCTGTGGTGTAGGTACACCTGGTCCAAATGATGGTGGGTACTCGTAGTTTTGCTGACGTTGTTGCTGTTGCAGCAAGGCACGCAGAGTCACCACTTCGCTTTGGGCTTCTGCCAATTCGGCTTTCAGCTGCTGAATTTTAGAGTGGCACGAAATTCCTACGTTGCTGCCCATGAGGCCTGTACTACTGCCCATGAGGCCTGTGCTACTGCCCATGAGGTCTGTACTACTGCCCATGAGGCCTGTGCTACTGCCCATGGGGCCTGTGCTACTGGCCAAAGCTCCTGTGCTACTGCCCAGGGCGCCGTTCCTGGCCAAAGCGCCTGTGAACTTCAAGTAGGGGTGTTGTGACTGGCACGAGTCGTACCATTGACAGCATTCTGGGTGCAAGTCAATGGTCTGATGTTGTTCCGGTGAAGTACCATTTTTGGTGGCTGTCAAACAAGCTTCGTTAATGTGCTGACCGCACGCATCACAGTACACGTACGGCGGCACCACAGACGACTGTGCTAACATGGAACTTGGTGGGAAAACTCAAAGAGCATACAAATCCTCAAACAGCATACAACTCCACGTTTATTTGTTAACTCCATGTTGGATTCCAAACATTCAATATTGAGTCTGACCCAGTTCTTCACGCTTCAGTGGGCAGTTCCGCATTTGCAATTACAGTACCCAATTGTTGATACTTAGCATTGGCCTCAGCAAGATCAGCCTGGTTCTGTTTCAGCTCGCTTTTTAACCCGGAAACGGTCGCCAAAATATTCCTTTGAAAAGGAGTCATACCATCATCCGCTGGCGGTGTGGGTGTTGCTGCTGCAGTTGTGTCTGTGGGCGTGGGCGTGGGCTCCGGTTTGGCGTTCTTCTCCAACACGTCGTCACCGGATTTGTCCAGTGGCTTTTTGCCGGTAGCCGCCTTATTCTGGTCTTCTGCTACTTTCGCTTCGGGTGTCTCACCGTTCTTGGCTTGCTGACCATCTGTGGTGGCGCTGCCCGAAAATAGACTTGTTATATAATTAATACCTTTGGCGCAACCCTTTTTGAAAATTTGATAACTAGTCTCCGTCGAATTCCCGGCGTCCTTGTCCATCTCCGCCTTCAGTTTCGCCTGTTTCGTTGGCGACAAAGATTCTATATACTTATTGTACTGATCTTCAGACAAATTCTGACACGTCTTCATGTCCATTAGCTCACCCTGAGCGGACGTGAAGTAGCCACCGTCGTTCCAAGGATCGTAGAAATTGTCCAAAACCCCGAAATAAGTCTCACCCTCAGCTGTAGGCTCTGTGTTGCCGTAGGCCGCAGTGTCAATCTTCACCGTGGTAGCCGAGTACTTGTTGAAAGCCGACACAATCATGCCCATACGACGCAACGCCTGGGCGTAGTCCAGAGCAAACGGCTTCAACGTGTTGGTCAGGGCAGTCTCTTCGTTCTTGTGACGGACGACAAAGGTGTGAATCGCACTATGAATCTGGCGTGCCTCGTTGCCCACTTGGTTGAGCTGAACAGTCGCTTTGAACACGTCGTTGTTGTTGCTGTCCTTCACCATCTGAGCCGCCAGGTCCTTCATGACCTTATCGTGCGCCTCTTCCAGCGTCTTGGCCACCATCCTCGGGGCTTCGGCGCTCTGGTAGGCTTGCACTGCAGCTTTGAGGCTCTGGATGCGTCCCCGCACCTCCACGCCAGCTTCCATGAAGGTTTTCTTCTGGCTGGCAGCCTGTTCCAGCAGCTGGTTCTGGCGCTTGGTACGGGCGGCCGCAGTAGCCACCTGTCGCTTGACGGCTTTACTGCTGCCGTTATCTTGTCGCGCATACTTGGTCTGGAACGCGTCGATGCCTTTGACCAAGGCCTCATCGACCTTGGCATCACTAGCTTCAGTAGACATGTTGATGCAAAGGTGTTACAAATAAGATATTTGTACGTGGGATGAAGGTAAGGATCACGTTAGGAAACTTTCAGTCCTTTTTTCTCTCTAAAGAGTTCGGAGATTTTTTTTTCTGTCTGTTGACCACCACCATTTCTCGTCAGGAAAGAAAAATCTTCCGTACGACCACTGCCTTACCACTTCCTACCATAATTACTTTCCTGTACACGTCTACACACGTACACCATGTCTAGCACCAAGCCCTCTGCTGCAGAGCCCGTAGTGGATCCACCCAAGATGGTTGAACCGCCTCAGAGGGTAGCTGAACCGTCAGCTGCTCCTTACCAGCCCGGTGCGATTTTGCTGACGGGCGGTCTGGGGTTCATTGGCTCGCACGTGGCTCACGCACTTCACCAGGCGTTCCCACTGGTGCCGCTGATCATCTACGACCGTCAGGATTATTGTTCCAGACAGGAGTACGTGTCCAACTTGCTGCACCAGAAGAACGTCAAACTGGTCAAGGGTGACCTTTGCAGCCGCGACTGTCTGCGCGAAGTCATGGTGTCCAACCAAATCGACACGGTGCTGCACCTGGCGGCTCAATCGCACGTGGACCTAAGCTTTCAGAACTCGCACGAGTTCGTCCAGTCAAATATTGTAGGCACCCATACGCTGGTGGACGTGTGCCGAGAACTGGGCTCGCAGGTACGCCGCTTTGTGCATACCTCTACCGACGAAGTCTACGGAGATTCGGAGGATCACGGTGCGGATCACGCGTGTACCGAGCACGAGACCGTCATGACACCCAGGAACCCTTACAGCGCCAGCAAAGCCGCTGGAGAACTGATCGTACGGTCTTTCATGTCGTCTTACAAGCTGCCTGCCGTGATTGTACGTCCTAACAACATCATGGGACCGCACCAGTACCCGGACAAGGTCATTCCTAGGTTTACCCTGTTGCTCAACGAAGGTCAGCATCTCACCGTGCACGGACAGGGCGAGCAGAGACGCTCCTTTCTGTTCGTCAAGGATGCGGCGCGCGGCTTCTTGAGGCTGTTGCGCTACGGTCAGGTTGGCGAGATCTACAACATGGGCACGGACGATGAGTTTTCGGTTAAGGAAGTGGCAGAGGAGCTCAAGCACGTATTTGAGGAACAAGGTAAGGACGTGAGCTGTAGTCTGATCCAGTATGTGCAGGACCGCCCTTTTCAGGACCACCGCTACCTCATTGACTCGAGCAAGCTTCACAAGCTCGGTTGGAGACCCACCACAAGCTTCAAAGATGCACTGCGAGAAACCGTCAGCTGGTACCAGCAGAACACACACCTTTATCCAGACGTGCAGCTGAGTCAACATGTACCCAACGCTCAGGCCTGCTTCAAAAACCTGACACGTACCACCTAGAACTCCACGAGCCAGTCACAAGGTACTGTACATTGTATTCATATGAGTTACGTTTTCTGAGCTACAGTGTACATTTTGGAAGACCTTTGTTAAGAAGTTTGAGCAAAGGGATCGTTGTAGCTTACGCCTGTTTTAGGACACGTTTTGAGTTGCAAACCTGGAGGCAGAGGCAAATTGAACTTCGGCACACTCTGTGTACCATACTGTGTGATTGTGGGTGTGCAGGTGCTTGCATCAAACTGACTGTGCTGCATATGTTCGTTCGTGTTTGTGCTCGTGTCCGTTTCCATCAATGAAGGTCCTGAAGCTTTCGGTGGTGAGACCAGTGTCAGCGGCGGCGCGTTGGGTAACATGGCCATTTCGCGAAACAGAACATGGTTGGCCTTGGCTTCGGGCGGCTTCTCTGGTGCTACATCCACTACCAAGTGCTGCAGGTAAGCGCTCAAGCCCCACTTTTCGGACAAGTAAATGAAACGCATTTCAAACTTGCAGCGAACCCAATGACGCTTGGGCATACCAAACTTCTTGGGATGCTTGATTTCGTATGGATCCACAGGATGACCACGTGTGTCGTAAATTTCCACGGCCGATAAATCCAGTTGACCTTCGTCGTTGGTGGGCATTTGAAGCCGAATGATGGGGTCCCAAGCTTTCGGCGCACCTGCAACGTAGCCTGGTGCGGACGGATTGCCAGAACGTACGATTTTCAATGTGCCTTGCTTGTACATGGGAATGAACAGGTGACGTACGAGGTTCTCAGGCATGGGATGGCCTTCACGGTCAGTGAACCAACGTTGAGTTACCGCTTGTTGGATGAGATACTCGTCCAAGCTCTGAATACCCAAGGCTTCTTCGTGATGCGCCAAAGACAAATTGACATTCCACGAACCTTCGTGACGCTCGGAGGGACCTATGCCAAAGGGTATGTCTCCACCGCCCCACATCAACACGCTGAAGTTGCGTTTGTCGTTAGGGGAGGGTTGTATAGATACAAAACGTCTGCCCGATTCCTGGTTCGTATGCGGTGCTGTGATGTGTACCAGCCCCTGTTGCATCATGGTAGGCATAAGGTGAGCGGCTATAGCGGCTTGCGAAACCATGCCCTGCAACATGCCTCTCAAACGTTGCTGTTGCTGTTGCTGTTGCTGTTGTTGTTGCTGTTGCTGTTGCTGTTGCGCAAGTGTTGCCATACTGGGTACGTGAGAGAAGAGAGAAACGTTGGCCTTTCTGCGTGTTTACGTCGGTCAGCTGTGAATAAAAGTGTCTCAGGCTTGACAATACCAAACTTAACAATGTACGTTATCTTACGTGTGTTGTGCTCAAAGGTTCATTCGCTGAACGTGAGACAGAATCACGGTTTGAGTGGCACGGTGAGAAATCTTGAGCGACAGTAAGTCCTCTTCCGTAAGCCGTCTCAGGGCCGTACCGTCGAAGCCCGCTTCGTACAATCGATCTGCAGCACGCATAAGGTGTGGCAGACAACCGAGAGACCGCACCCACTGTCTGACCACTTCCCTGGACGCGTCTGGCAGGGGACCATCAACACCTACGGGCTTGGTGCGCGAGACCAGATCCAGTTTCATGCTCAAGTGTTTCGGCGGTAACGCAGAGACCTTGAACTTGTGACTGGAGGAGGCTTTACGTGTCAGCCACAAGGTTTCGCGCTTGGACTTCACCGCGTGACAGCTTGCACAAAGTAGAGCGCAATTTTCTAGTGTGTCAGCTCCACCCACACGCAGTGGCACCTCATGATCCAGCTCGCAATCCGCGCGCAACAGTTTAGCACAACAGCGACAGCGAAAGCACTGCTGGTAGGCTACTTCCCACCGTTTCCGCCAGCCAAAAGACTTGCGTGAACGCTTGAAACGCCTACCCTCTCCTTCCAATTCCTCACTGCCGCTACTGCTACTACTGTTACTGTTGCTGCTGCTGTTACCGGACTTTGGTGCCTGCCCGAACAGTTGCTTGTTGTGAGTGCAAGTGTTGCACTTGAGAAAGTACGAGAAGATATTGTGGCGCTCCCCTTGATGCTTGGCATTGTAAAACAGATACGGCTGGCGGATGAGTTCGTCACAGTCCACACAGCGGTAGTTTTGCGACAAGGCCAAGGTGACGATTTGGGTCCAAGACCATCGTGGTGGCTTGTCTCGCACACGTACAGCTACTGTGGGTACAGACACCCCGGTTTTCAAATCGCTGTGGCATCTTTTACGTCCACAGGGCAGCTGGGCGTGTGTGGACATCAGGCCTTCAAGCCCAAAATATTGCCGCGACCAATCTTCATCGGTGGTCAGTGCGAGTGTACATATAAGAAAGAAAAGAAACTATCTCAAGCGGTGCCAGCTCGTGTACGCTTCTTGAACGCTTGAAAAGAAACTGCATGCCCACGTTACCGCGCTTGTCATCCGTTTTAGGAGTGAGTTTAAGTCCCACGATCCATGGACAACCTGGACCTGGACCCGGCCTCGAGTTGGCGCCCAGTCGGCGAAACAGCGCCAGGCTACAGCATTTTCACGGCAAAGTCAGTAGCTACTACCGCTCACGTTGCATACCCGTGCTGGTGGACGTAGAACTTCGGCCAGATGGTACGTTGGGAGCCCCCATACCTCCTCACCAACAGGAGCAACGCATGCTCTATGTAGACAGCTTGTGCAGACCGACGTTTAGACACTTGTACGGACAAGACGGAGAGGAATTGTATCAACTGGATACTGAGCAAGTGCTAATTGACCTTTGTACTGGTGAAGATTCCAGCAGCAGCAGCGAGGACGACAGTGGCGGTAGCCACATCAGCAGTGAGGAGTTTGACCCTGCCGATCCAGATGATATTGAAGTGCACGAGGAAGATGCAGGTTACAACTCGAATGAGCAGGAAGAGAAATCGGACACAAGCGCAGAGGACGAAAGCGAGGATTTGGACGTAGAGTGGTCCGCCGATGAAATGGAGCCTTTGGATTTGCTCGAGGAGATGGACGACGAGAGCTTCGAACAGGTTTCTGAAGAAACATGCCCTTCGGAGGCAGAAGATGATCAGTCAAACCATTCGCTTGAATCTTCAGACCTTTCCGAATGATGAAGTAACCCTTTAATGCCACGAACCAGGTGGCGGTTTGATCGTGCTTTTGGACATCGACGGTGCATGCTCAGCAGGAACGCATGCCGCAGGACCTTGCGTGATACACAAAGGCTCTCCCGGGTCCACCTTTTGCGTGTAGGAGTAACCTCTGGGATGTGAAACTATCGTGCAGTGGTGGAACTGAAACTGACAGCGCCAGTGCGTGTGTCCAAAGCCCCACAGTCTTAACTGAGGGTGTGCAACAATGAGGCTAGAGAGATCTGTGGCAAAGGCCCGACTCACAGCACGACCTGGTCTTTCGTACGCGGGCGCTGAAGTACCACGTACCAACGGCGCGTGGTGGCTCAGCACCATGGTAGGCTGTTGTGGATGCGACGCTAACTCTTGCTTTAGGAACGCCAAAGACTCCTCGTGCCAACGGTTCGTGTCTTCCACTGTCACCAAGCGCAACGCCTGCGGTTCAGATTCAGAAGCCTCGGGGGTAGAAGTCTGCGTGTAGATCTTGTGGTAGTCTCGGACGTCTCGTTGCACTTCTGCCCGGTGTTTGAGTGGTACATGGCTCCACAGTGTGGTGCCTAGCACACGCACGCCGTCGACTTCCAAGGCCTCGTTCTGCAGCACGTGAAGTCGACCGGGCCACTTTTCACGCGCCCAATAACGCACGGAATCGAGCAGACAGTCTGTAGAATAAGTACGTTTACCAGGCTCGCAATAGTACTCGTGATTGCCCGCGACATACACGACTTGGCGGTAGCGGGGCACCACCGCATTGAAGTAAGACTGCCAGGTTTCGATATCGTGCAAGGAACATAAGTCTCCCAATACTGCCAGGTAAGGCGCGCGCACAGATTTTTCGGCGGGAGGATACGCTAGTATAGGGCGTAGAGGCTCTTCTAACGAATCCAAATGCAAATCACTGACTATGCTCCACGCCATCGTGGATACGGACACGAACACGAACACGAACACGAAATCGAGGACCGACGAATCTAGGTTTCTTTACAGTGGATTCTGCCACGGAATACCTCCCAAGTCATGCCATGCTACTAAACCGAGCCCCGCCTTTTTCTTTTTTTGGAACTACGCTCTTGAACTGGGTTCTCCAGCCTCTCCCATTCAAATGAGCCTTGGTAGATGGTTCGAGGCACTGGTTTTTGGTTGAAAACCTCTTCCTCTAAACTGGTCACTTGGTCTTCTAGATTAGCCTTCAAGGTCTCGTACTTCAGCTCGGCCTCCTGTAACATCTTTTCGAGGCGCTGCTTTCTGTTCACGTGTGTGTTACAGCAGTAATTATTAACTGTGTACCATCCGTCATAACTATCGTAATGAGACGTGATGATGCAACCACACGGAAGAATGTCCTGCAGCTTGATCTGCTTGTGTCGCGACAGGTACTTCTTCACACGGGCAAGGTCCATGGATGCACGTTTAGATTAGTTCACTAGGACACTGTATGTAAGGACTGTATGTAGAGGATAATTGTAGATAGATGTATGAATGTACTCCAAGTTATGTACATACAAACACAGATCACACCCTCAAACTACGACAATGTATACTTCACAATGTGTCTGTACATGATGTTCTTGTTTCGAGTGTCGAACAGTACAGGCTGTTGCATGGTATCAATCAACAGATTCTGTTCTAGGTACTCATGAACAAGCATGAACAGCTGTGTGGGCAAGTAACGCGAGACCTCACCCCACACTGCTTTGAAATGGTTTCGCTCCGCTTGTATCACCACAGACAGAGGGATTTCTCTGTATGCTTTCTCCACCTTCAGAAAGGCTTCGAGCTTGATATTGCCACATTTTCCGTGGCTGTGCAATCGAAGGCAGAGTATATCGGTTCTCCTTAGCACTCCACTCCAATTCAGTGGTTGATTAACGCAAGCGGTCTTACGATACTCATTATTCATCATCAGTGTGTACCTCAAGTTTGCAGTGTTCGAGGTACTGTGTATGCAAACCCAGGCACTAACACAGTAAAGATTTTCATAGGCATTTTCGTACACTACAAGACGTCCATTGCACAGATAAGCTGAAAACTTGGGTGAGTTTAGATAGTTCAGTGGAACGATGAGCTGGTCCACATCCCAGAGTTCGGATGACATCGACGCCACAACAGAATTAGCATCTGCTTTTGGAACCACGTAGTCTGCCTCTGCCTCAGTCATTTGTTAAGGCCACAAGTACGTATCAGCGAATGACCAAGAGTTGGCCAAGGTCTTCGTGGCCACAATAGGTCTACAATTCATGTTCCACATGGATGTCCCGCAACCAATTTTCTGGCGGCCATATTGAATTTTTCGACACCTCCCCCACCAAACTTTTTTTTTGGAAACGGGAGCCTCGCTTTTCCAAAAAAAAAGAAATTTGACTTGTGGACTTTTGTGACCTCGAAAGTACATTTTGTAGGCAGTCGGGCTGAACAAATGTGAGATGTTCCTTATTTAGATGCATAGCTTAGATAACTTTGTTTGTGTGTGTGTGTGTGTGTGTGTATGAGGGGGGTGTCTTTTTCAATTTGAGGATGTTCCGAACAAAAATCTCATACGGATCTGCTGGCCCATGTGGAGCGTGATTTCCATGTTCCTGACGATACATGTAGACAACATGGTAAAGTTTACATTTTGCGTAGTAACAAGCAAAGAAAGAACGCATCAGCATGACATGGAACTGGCTGTCCATCTTGTTGGTGGTCACAGCATTGATACTTGTGGCGTTGGTCATTCCACTCGGAGTCTTTTGGTTGCGCACACGCGTTGAAAATGATCAGTCACCCCATGAGTCGCCAGACCTCGATCGTTACAACCAAATTTCACTAGCTCAGGATCAGAAGGCTGAAGAACTCTGTGAGCTGTGGCGTACGGAAGCCCTGAAAAAGCGATGCAGTCATGTTTTGACGACGACCTTGCGCAATTCGTCTCGTGTGTGGTTGAAAAGCGAGCTCTGTCTTTGTGTGGTGACCGCCACATACTATCGTGCCAACGGCCAAACTATACATAGTCTTCAACGTGCCTGGCATAACCTTCAGGCCCAAACCTACACCAACTGGCGTTGGTACATCATAGGCGATTGTTACGAGAAACCTGAAGAGCTGCAAGAGTTTGTGGAGCATTACGTGGCTGACCCACGCGTTCAGTTTCGTAATTTAGAGGAGCCGGGAGAGCGTGGTAAGGTACCTTTGGATAAACTATGGTTGTGTGCCGGTGCTACAGCTTACAATCAGGGATTCGACTGGGTACGCGAGGAAGGTTATTCGTGGTACGCTCACTTGGATGACGACGACATATGGAATACGGATCATTTGTATTGGCTTTTTCAAGGCATACAGAGTCGTGCAGACGTGACGTGTGTGTACACACAGGCTCAATACTGCACTACACCTTTCCCATGGTTCAAAGGTTCTAGCCGGACCATTGTTCACGATCATCCTCCACGACCAGGCTTAACCATACACTCTAGTCTGTGTGTGAACCTGAAAAAGCACAACCAGTACTTACCAACGCCTTCTCCACGTCCCACCGATGCCATGTATCTTGAAGCCCTATCGAAGCAATCGGATTTTCTTTCTGCCTTCGTTCCGATTGTCACTGTGCACCATTTGCAGGAACGCAATGTGGGTGTGAAAAACTCACATTATCGTGTGCAAAAGTTAGCTATGGGCCTAGATCCAGCCAAGCACCCATTGTTTGGTTTCGTACACGTGAACTGTGAAAATGCAGATACTACACAGCTCTACCATGGTACTCAGATCAGTTCCACGTGCCTCCAACCACATCAATTACCTTGGAAGCTGTTTAGCGAGAGCGCCAGCGCGATATACGTTCACGCGCGTGAAAACACACCTGAATTAGCTGGCGAGCTCTTGTTGGAGTGCCAACGGTGTTTAACACCGCAGGGAGCCTGGCGTTTCACTACTCCTCACAAGGACATGTACGACAGTATGCGCAAAGAAATCGAACGTTTAAACATACAGCTCGCACCCTGTCTGATTTTCGAAACGAAACCAAAAGCAGAAGCAGAAACAGAAGCAGAAGCAGAAGCAGAAGCAGAAGCAGAAGCCAAACTGTACAGCTTGGAAACGTCTTATTTGAAAGCTTAATGAACATGGTTGTTGTTGTCGTGAAACGGAACGCATTGATGCGCGTCGTAAAACGCCCACGCATTCGGGCATATTTTGCGATTGTCAAGTGGTGTGTAGTAGTAATGAACTTCTTTGTGCGGACGTTCCTGTCTGTGTTCGAACAAACAACTCATGAGGCTGGATGTGGGTTTTTGGAACGGTGGCACAGCCCTCACTTGATCCCAATTCGCGCGATTATAAGCTACGATACGCTCCCAACTACTATGCCAGTGTGTGAGAATAGCTGCTGCCGCAAAGTCCGACATTTTCCAATTGTTGCCGTGGACGCTGATGCGTTGACGATCCTCTGAAAAACCAAAGTTGATGAGACGCCGGGCTACGCTGGCGAGCTTGGTGGGTACGAGTAAAAGCCCTCCTTCCCCACGTCCCAAAGGTTTGGTTTCATGCAGGGAAACCATAGTTGCGTCCGCTAGATCACAAACATTGCGACCGTCCATACTCAGAGCCAAAGGTGTAGCCGCGTTATCCATCCATAACTGACAGTTGTGTGCGCGACAGTACTCTCTGTAGTAACTTAGATCCACAACATAGCCAAAGGGATTGGTCAAACACACCACGGCAGGAGTTGCATCCTTGCCTTCAGAGAGCAATGGTCCTCCGTGTACTGGATCCATGTCACAGATTTTCACTAGGGAGCGCCAATTGCCTTGCAGCACACTCGGAAATCCAAAGGCCGACACCGCAATGCCGCGCGATAAATCTACGTTCAGCTCTAGCTGTATCGCCACCATAAGATGCAGTGCTGCAGTGCCGGAAGACACCGGTATGGCTTCCATGGATGTGCTTCTAAAGCGTATGGGTATCTCCTGTGCCAAACGCGTGACGAGCGGACCGCCGTTGCTGTACCTCTGATTGTGTCCCAGCAAACGCTTCATGTGGATGAAATCTATGGGTTTGTACCAACACCACGGTTGGTAGCTCGGTGCAGCTGGTCTTCCCCAGCTCAAGCGGTGCACGTTCTTGGTAACCACAGATCCCATACCTACGGTGGCGGCCACACGTACATTCTCACGCACAATGCTACCAGCACCAATCATGACTCCACTTTCCACATGTACACCTCCCAAGAGAATAGCGCCAGGGCCAATATTTACAAAGTCTCCAATACGACAATCGTGGTGAATTTGAACGCGCGTATTGATCAGACAATGTCTGCCGACCACAACCTTAGGCTCGAATAGGCATTGCTGCATCACCACAGTACCCTCCCCTAAGACAGGCATGCTATCATCATCCAACGTCAGTGAATGTAACGTGGCAAATAGGGCCCAGGGTTTTTGAGTCACAATGTTCTCACGTGCTTTCTGGTCTCCAATCGCCCACACGTACAACTCATGGTCTGAACGTTTCATGTCTGCATCTACGACACAGCGCGCATTGTGCAATTTCGCGCTGTAAACACTTTTCAGCACAGTGCTGTGCCTTCCGTTACCCACCACGACCAGATCGCTGGACATGGTACTGTATCGTAGTACCACCACACAGACGAAATCGCTTTGTTTATGATGAATGTTATGCTAATTTGTGAATGACAAACTCGTTCAGCTTTTCAAAGCTAGTTGGTACAGCTTTCCACAAATTGCGCTGTGGTGGAATGAGTACGAGGCCTTGTCCGAGCATGAAAGGTACGAGCTCGTCTACACCCACACGCACCTCAGGAGAGTGCTCAGAATCCAAATAATCATCCAGAACCATGTAGCCACCAGGTTTCAACAAACTCAACGCCCATCTTATGTCCGCTTGCACACCGCCTTTGCTGTGATCTCCATCAATAAAAATTAAGTCATACTGTCTGTCTTGCACGAGCGTACGAATATTGGACGCGGTGGATAGACCCACCAACAAGCGATAGTGTTCTCCGCGGTTCATGGAACTGCGTTTGAGGTTTTCCACAATGTGAGCCTGCTGTGATTGGGTACCATGGTAATGTGACGGGTCTAAGTTACATGGATCTACTAAAGTTCCAAACAGCTCCACTCCGGGTGTGCCCAGTACCAACGCAGCGGACGAACCGCCGTAAACGCCAATTTCTAGATACTCCAATGGAGTATCCTTACGTTCAGAGCCCTCAGCTAGTGTATGAACAAGATCACGCAACATGAAGGTATGTTCATGAAAGTGGCGTCCGGTGTGCGAACTATTGACTGCACGGAGCGATGTTAGCGAACCTTTAGTCAGTTTGAACATAGTGATTTGTAAGGTCTGATAACCCGTGAAGTCGCCGGGTGTGTGTGGACGTTGGCTTTTTCTTCTTCTTGTGCTTGGGTGCAAGATATGTACATTGGTTCTGGACTGGGTGTTTTTTGGACATGGATGTCCCGCAACCAATTTTCTGGCGGCCATATTGAATTTTTCGACACCTCCCCCACCAAACTTTTTTTTTGGAAAACCGAGGCTCGCTTTTCCAAAAAAAAAGTAACTCGTCGTCAAAAAGTAGCACAGCGAAAATATCGCTTTGATCACGCTGAAGGTGTGTATTTTGTATGCAGA
>Ga0136555_1000549_pt1 | contig 14696 bp, 38 predicted proteins | sample AntRauTorckE5432_FD_104927 | JGI IMG/M metagenome (GOLD analysis project Ga0136555, IMG submission 104927) | Saline lake microbial communities from Rauer Islands, Antarctica - Metagenome Torckler E5 #432 | ecosystem: Environmental > Aquatic > Non-marine Saline and Alkaline > Saline | place...
AACAATGTGTATAATCTATTGCTATTTACTGCTTGGTTAATGTTTATTTTCTGTTTAATTAATTCTGTTTTAATCTGATAATTCGTGCATCTTTATACGCAACATACCATACACTCAACGTTATGCCTCATTTAACAAAGCACATTCAATTCTAAATTCAGTTACTATTTTAGGGTCAATAACCCAAGTAATAAGTTTACCTGTATCTATTTTTTCGCCCATTGCAAACTTTACCACATCTATCTTATCAGCATCACAGCCATTATCGTCAGGGTCGTGTAATTCATTATCTCTAATAGCCACACATCCATTACGTTCATCTACGAAAAAACGAGGCATAACACTTGGTATAGTGCATTGCTCAGTTTCCGCTTTTTTATTGTCTGTACTCATATCTCAAAGTTTTTTAATATTAATTAAGTTTGTGCTGTAAGGTCGCAACGACACCATACCCTAAACGTTAGCGTTCATTTGCCAACGCTCACATCTTCGGGTAATGTATGTTTGTTAATACAGGCTTTGGGATAGCATTGATACATTCAAATTCATCATTACTTAATTCTTTTCTGCATATTTCAGCACACCAAACAGGGTCGGCATCTTGCGGAAATTCTACTAATGGTGCGGTAAATCCCCAGCCGTGAGGATATTCCTTGCTACTGTCTTTCGCTACCCATTGAGTTTCATAAATTACTTTTTTCATCTTTATTATAGTTTGCTGCCAACGCTCAAAACGAACGCTAACAAGGTTTATATTCCATTTTCGTACCTCAAACGGCACATACACTAAACGTTTAGCTGCAAGTGCTACAGGTGTCTAAAACCAACATTCGGGGCAATACGCTGTTGTAATTCTCTGCCCAGCATTCTCTTTTCAATCATTGCATAAGTTGCAGGGCTTACTGTAAAACGGTTATTTTCTGCAACAGCTTTTTCAATAAGTTCCTCATTAGTCAAATCAACTAATTTTCTTTCTTCAAATTCAGGAACTTGTATTCTGCCTATCGGTGTGTTTTTAAATAACATATCATTTTCAATTTCCGCACCAGACAGCTAACAAGGGCTAAAAATCATAGCCTATCAGCGTTGGTGCATTTAATGAAGCGTGATTTATAGGCTACGCTTCTTAGCCAAATCGTTGTAGTGCATTAAAACGTTCGCTTCGCCACAACAACAACGTGTATAAAAAATAAAAATATTACATTTTAGTTTCCCTATCACGTTCTACTTTTTTATCAAATTCTCGTACAAATTTAGGACTTGATTTTCTAACAATCCAAGTTTTACCACAGTCAAAACAATCAACTTGTTTTCTAATCCTATTACCATATTCATTATTAAATAATGGTTTCCCATCGTCATACATTGTTTGATGGTAGGCTTCTATTGTTTCAACGTGTCCTAAATTTTCGTGTTTACATCTCATAAGCTATATTTTTACATTTCATACACAAGTACCGTTGTAGTGCATTTAACAATCCCATTCATTTTTTGGAAAGTCTTTTATATTCATCTGCGTACTTCTACATCTTTTTATATCCTTTAAATCAAATCCATATTTTTTAGAATCTTCTAATAAATTAGTATATTCGCTTCTTAATAGTATCAATGTAGAAGTACTTTTAAATTCTATTTTAACAACGTCAATCATAAATAAACGCACCACAACAACGTATAAAAATAATAGCCTGCTGTAGTGTCTTATTAGTGGCTATTACTCACTTATTAATTAATTGTTTAACTCAATCTTTTTTGCTTGGCTACTTGCCATATACTCAACGTTATCTTCAATACTACTTCGGTGCTTCTAAATGAGCCTTATTTATTAAGTAGGTTATGTATCCACTAATGTTTTCAGTTCCTAGCGTCAAAACAGAAAGGTTTAACGCTCTTTGTTTTGTTTCTTCGGTCATTGTAACTGTTACTTTTTTAGTCTTTGACATTATGCTTTTATTTTTATAGTTACCATTGGTGTAATTACAGATGAATATTTCCAATGCTCATCAACTTTACAACCAGTTCCTATTTGTATTTTAGTTTCACTAACGTCATAGGTTGTAAACTCATATTGACTACCCATATCCCAAACCTTCCATTGTGGTTCTATTACTTTTTCTACTATTTCATCTAAAGATGTTAACTGCTCTAGCATTATTTCATTTAAAACATTATCTATAAAGCAACCCATTGCATCTTTCCATTCTTCATTTAGAAAAATATCTACATTCCATAATTCCATTCCATTTATGGATATAATCTTATTTTTATTATCAACTACAATTTTATTTATTCCGCTTTCAATAGTTTCCATTTTATTTGTTTTTAAGTTTAACATACGTCAAAGATAGTAAATATATTGTAAATACAAAAGGAATACTAATAAAGTTTAGTTTTTATTTTACCGTACTAAAGATAACAACACCTATAATCCATTGCGAAAAGCAACGTATCATAGCCAAACCGTTAGGCGTAATTAGGTATTTACCCAATCAACACACATATTTACATTTTTGTGTATTTTCTTAACTTGTTCAATTGTTAGTTCGTCAAAACATATTGGAGAACCATCACAAAAGTTTATTTCTATAATATGTTTTGCGTACTCTTCCATTAATTGAACACTTCCAATAGTAGGTTCTTCTTTAATTCTTTTGTCATAAAATTCTCGTACTTCCATAATTAACTACGCCTAACAATGTATAAAAAAACATACTTATTAGGTCTTTATTAAAAGGTTATTACTATTTATTTACTTTGTGCTTAATCAAATCTTTTCGCTTCTTAAAACGTACGTTTCTTATACCAAACGTTAGGCACAATTTAATGCACCCAATATTCATATTCTTCCTTATCCCATTCCACAGTTAGTGATTCACCACATTTTTCACATTTAAAAACTTCTGGTGTTCCACTCCACATATCATCTTGTTTCCACCATATTTCATAATCACTAACTGTTTTATTACAGTGCGGGCAAGTATATTGAAATGCACCCAAATCACAGGTTTCATTATCACAATGTCGTATAAAGTATGCTTCTGTTTTCATAATCAATAAACTGTGCCTAACAATAGCTAAAATTAATAGCCTAACTAGGTCTTGTTATAATTTTATGGTTAGTGATTAACGGCTACTAACCTTAGCCGAGACGTTAGAGTACATTAGGTATTTCGTTAGTATTTTTCAGAGTCCATATGGCATCTTTTAAAGTGCAACCCAAGAACTTTCCATTTAATTCTTTATGTTTCTCTGACTCTACCCACCACCCACTATATTCGTTTTTTATTTGACTTCCACCGTACTCAAATTCAGTGTAGCCCTTTTTTAAAAGAAGTTTTGCAATCGGGTGGTTGCTTTCTTCCGTTCTTCATCTACTCATAATTATTCCTTTTAATTAAACGTAATCTAACACCACCTAAACAGCATTAAAACGCAGTTTATACAATTCGTTATAAACAATAAAATTATTCACGGATAATCCTACGTTCATCAATTTCTAAATCGTCTTCATCATACATATTTTCCATTCCATCATACCAGTTGTTACACCAAGTAAATATATACCAACTTCCACCAGTTTTACACCAATAATAACCTTCTTCTCTTTTATTTTTCATAATTTTTACAGTTTATAACAACAAATATAAAACATTTTATTCAGTTTTTCTAATAAAGTTTAGTAAATGTTTGTAAGTTTATTTTATTTAATCAACTTCTTTGTTATAAAACGTTTTATATTCAAACCGTTAACTACAACTAAAGTCTATATCTAATACTTGTAGTTTTTCTTGCAGTTTCTTGTTAGCTTCCTTTAGTGTGTTTATATTTTCTTTTGCTCCAACAACAGCTTTACAATCTTGATTCCAATTTACCCAATTTTGTAAATCTCGTTCCCTACTATTTATCATCATTAAATTATAGTGGTACTTCTTTGTCAGTTCTATTAAGTCTTTTATGTTCATAGTTATATTTTAATTTATTTAATCCGCAGTAGTTAACAATGTATATAATGCATAATTTTAAGAAAAATAAAATTCCGACACCATATACTAAACGTTAGCGTTCAGTTAAAACCACTACTAGCCAAAAATCAGAATGGTCAGAATAATTAACTGTAATATCTTTTTCATTTAATAATTTGATGTATTGCTTAAACGGTACTTTAAATTTTTCTTCTACTAATTCAGGAGCTAACTCATTAGACCTACCAATAATTTCGTAATTACCTTTTGGTATATTTATTTTCCAATGGTTCAATCCAGTACTGTCAGTTTCCATTATATACGTTCCTGCTGTAGGGTATTGAACCAACTTAAAGTTTTTATACATATAAGGTATTGGTATAAATAACCCTTCGTTTTCTCCTATTTTAAATTTTGTTATTTTCATTCTGTTGTTTTTTTGTATGTTAATAAAACCGAAACGCTAACACTAAATATAAACAACCCGAAAAGGGTATGTTCATATTCTTAACGTCGTTAATCTTCACTTACCATTGCCATTGCCATAAATGGTAACATACTTAATATTGCTTTTTTCATTGACATAATTTCTTGTGTTTTATTTAATCAAATATAAGGCTTTTATATTTACCCTCCAAGAATTTTAACATTTAATTTAAAACGAAAAGGGGCGACCACCTAGCAGTGTGCCACCCCAATTAACAGACAGAAAATAAAACAGAATTTTAATATTTTAAAAATGTTGAAGCGACTAGTCCATATCTAGACAGAATGTAGTCTATGTACTGCTTAGGTCGATTATCGAAAGTCTACCGCTTTCTCGGACTCTTCAACATTGTTTTTTTCTTATAGTGTAAAGATAAGGTAAATATTTTAATCTACCAAATCTTTTTACACATTTCTTTTAAGTTTATGAACTCATCGCATTTAACATTGAACCAACGTTAACATTTTCTTTGATGAACTCTACGACTTTTCTAATAACTTTTTTCATAATTTGTTGTTTTTAAATGATTAGGTAAATGTTTCTTTTTAGTGGTCTATTATCTCAAGACTTACTTTATGTTTCATCTACATTACAAAGATAAGGAATTTAATTGACACTACCAAACTTTTACCTGGTTATTTTATTAAATCTTTTTAATTCAGTATAAATTTCGTCAGCTAATAATTCAGAACCAATTTTAAAATATATACTATCATAATAACCATCAGGTCTAAGAATTTCAACATGACTTTCACGTTTTCGTTCCTTATCATTTAAATAACAAGGTGCCCAGATTTCAACAACTTCAATAGCATTTGGTCTAGCTTTAAGTGTAGCTTCACACTTAGCATTTAATTCTTCAATTGTATTAAAATAAACTCTCGGTATCATATTATCCTATTTGTAAAATTTTATTACATGAACATCTCCAATGATGTTTGAATAATTCATCATGTTCACCATCATCAAAGAAGGTAGAATTATCAAAATCTTTTTCATCACATTGACACCATTTTGAATCGTCTTCGTAAATGTTTTGATTAGTTTTTGGTTGCTTTGGACTTTCTAAAAAACCTAACATATCTTTTTGTGTTTTAATTAATTTTGAGTTGAACAAGCTGGTAATATCATACCAAATACTATTGCCACTGCATAGAAAAATGCGAAACCTGTGCCAATACCTAATATCAATGCTATTGCAATTATATACAAATTATAGCAAAATGCTGATTTAAGTTTAATACTTTTCATGTCTGTGTGTTTTGATTACATTACAAAGATAAGAAAAATAAATAAGACTACCAAATATATGATAGTCTTATTTCAGGACACAATTGTGTATATTAACTATATGCCTTACCACCTTGAGTGACCGCTGTGGTTTCTTCAGCTAATAACATCCAACGGGTTTCTTTTTTGTCCGTGATATCTTCTCTTGGACAATTGACGCATTCAGCATCTCCAAGTCTCTCTTCCATTGTCGGCATATCTTTGGTCCCAACTAAATGTGGATATACGCTCTCCAATACTTCTTTGTCGGTTTTGAGCGGTATTAATACCGCTTGATAGAACTTTGCCATAATTTTATTGTGTTTTGATTACATTACAAATATAAGGCTTTATTATTTAACCTCCAAGAACTTTAACATTTAATCTTTATTAGTTTAAGTCTTGTAAATAGCTATCTGTTAGACAATTTGGGCAACCTTTTAAGAAGTCTCTTTCCGTAGGTTCATCAGATATTCTATCGACGTTACATTGGGTCTCTACTGCTGTAGGTACCTCCGATTCATCATTGATATCAAATTCTACTAGTGAAAGGCTATCTTCAAAACCCTCCCAATCACAATTGTTACATTTTACAACTAAACTCATAATTTCTATTATTTTGATTCTATACAAATCTGTTTATATCGTTTCCAGCTAATTGCTTACATCTTTGTCCAAAGTCAAAATTTGACATTAATATTAAATTTTCTTTTGTTTCTTCACCAAACCATAATGAAACACCTTCATCTTTAGTATTCTCTAATAAAATACTATTGGTTACATTATATAAACCACTTACTGCGAGTTCACCTTTGTTTAAGCTGAATTGTCCTACTGTTCTTAATACTTCCATTGTCTTTGTGTTTTGATTACATTACAAATATAAGGCTTTAATATTTACCTTGCAAGAATTTTAACATTTAAATACAAACTCGATTGCTGACCATAATACAACAGCATAATTAATGGTCTCATCTTCAAACTCAACACTACCAATAAAAAATCTGATAGCCCAATCTTTAGATATTTGCTCTTCACTTGAATAGCAACGCCCTAACGCATCATTAATATCATTAAATGGTATTACCTTACTAAATGTTTCATAGGGCACATCATCTAATAAATCGTCAATGATTACTTCTAACTCATCCAATGATGGTGGGTTAACGCAGTTGTATTTATATTCGTAGTTCATAATATTAATTAATTAATCCAACTCTAAAACAAATTCTCTCATATTGGCACGAGATGTTAAATTATTTTCCATAGTCAAATATACAACATTATTATATAACCACCAAAAACTTTAACATTTTAAATGCGAAAAGGTGGGGAACAACACCCACCTTTTCTAATCAAAACAACATACCCTTGTAGTAATGTAGGTCGGGCGACTCCTACTTAATTCTTTATTTACCGTATGGGGATTCATTTAATGATTCCCAATACTCATAAAATAACAGTCATTATCTCCATGTGTACCAATCACTTTATCATATATCGGTTCTCAATGTCATCACCAGTAAATTCTAATATTTCTCTATCAGGGAAATCTTCCTTAGCTTTCTCAATACTTGAATAAACATAATAAGACCATAATTCAGTACCATTTGGTGTGATAAGTGTATCACCATCTCCCCAATCAGGTTGATAGTATTTCTTTTGACTTTCACAATAATCTGCAATTTCTGAAAGTTGTTCATAATCTAAAGAACCGAAGCCATATATGTGACCATTCTCTGAATATAAACCTTGCTCAAATACTTCAATAACATAATCACTTATACCATCTAGGTTATATTGTAAATTTTCAGGAAGTTTTATAACCACCTCTGAAAAATTACGACTGTCATTAGTTCCAACTTCTCGAACTCTATTTATAATTGTGAGTTGAATTTCTTCCCACAATAAAGCTAATTTATCTTGCCATTTTTCTGTCATTGTCTTGTTGTTTTGATTTAGTCAAAGATAATAAAAATAATTTAATCTACCTAATTATTTAACTATAAAATATTGTAAATCCTTTTGGATTTGAAACTGAAATTTCAATCTTATCCAAAATATAATCATGGTTAACACGACTATTAATGTCATTATTTAAATTTACAATAGTAGTTGCAATACTATCACCTTTAAAAAAACGAAACCATAAATCTTTATCATCATCATCATCTTTTAAAGTTGCTTCTATTTTATAAAGTTCTGAAATAAGATGCTCTTTATTAATCTCATTATTATGAAATTGAGCGAATAACTTTTTAACTGTCGGTCTAATGTTATTTAAATCCATGTCTATGTGTTTTGATTTAGTCAAAGATACGAAATTAATTCGACTCTACCAAATTATGACTCAACCTCCCATTTAAAATAACAGTCATTATCACCATGAGTACCAATCACTTTAAACTCAAATTTATCTTTTGATGTACTTAATACTTCACCCCAATTTCCGTCCATATCTTTAAAATCAACGGTATCGCCAATCACATAGTTTTTATCCTTTGGTTGGTAACCATAAAACCCATCTGAACGTAAACTCATAGCATAACCATAAAAGGCTTTAAGGATAAGTAATACTTTACATACTACAATATCATAATCTTTTTCAGCAGTTTTACAAAATTCGTCAAAATCTTTATCTGCCGAATTGAAATAAAATGTTTCGTGCCCTTCAACACCAATACCATTAAAACGTACTAGTATTTCACCTTTACTCACTTTACAAATAGGTGGCTCTTTAACATCACTTTCATATTGAATGATGTCTATGTGTTTTCTTAAAACTTTGGTAATATCTCTAGAAAGTTTTCTAGTACTTACTTTGTGATTTTCATCTAATCCGAAATAGTGTGTGTAACCCATAATATTTTATTTGTTTTGATTTAGTCAAAGATAAGACTTTAATATATACTATGCAAGAACTTTAACATAAAAAAAACCCTATAAATTTAGGGCTTCTCTTACTCGTTGCTTATCATAGTCTTCTAACTTATTGAAACGCTCAATGAATTGCTCTTCATTTCCTTCTTCCTTAAACTTGAGAACTCTTTTAATGGAATTTAATTCAATCCCGCTAACCGCTCTAAGATGCTTGACTGGGATGTTATTCTTCTCAGCTATTGCCTCCATTTTAACCGCTAACTTATTATAGTTAGACTCTTTCTTTTTAGCTGTGTTTGCCTCATTAACGGCTTGCTCTACTCTCTTTGATGTTTCTCTTAAACCCATATTAGTCTATTAGTCATGTTTATTTAAAATAGTTCTTAACTTCTCTATCACTCGCTCTTTCTCACTAACCAATAACATAATGTTATTAAATTCAACTATTGAATTTGTATTTTGGCTTTGAGTATTTAATCTCTCGACATCTTGTTCTAACTCTGTCATTAATAATACAATTTCTACTCTCATAATTACTCTTTGATTATTGTTTGTGAATATTCTACCTTAATGATAGTGTCCATATGTTGCTTACCAGCATAACGATTCTGCCTATGCCATTCAACCGCTTGATGTCCACCAACGGGTTTCCATCCCTCATCAATCTTATTCTTTACCTTCTTTCGCCTCAACAAACTCATTTAACTTAGCCTTAATGTCTTCAATCTTACTCATAATTTATTTGTATTTTGATTAGTGTAAAGATAAGGATAATATTTCTATTATCCAAATCTCCGTACACATTTGTGTTTATTATTCTTTTTGAATTTCAGTAATTAAACAACCGTCTTCTTTAGTTCCTTCTAAATCTTCATCAACCCCATAATGACTTTGGATTTGAAGATTTCTACCTATCTCAATTAATCTTACCGCTAATTGGTCTAAGGTACCACTTCCAGATATTTTGATTTCGTATTGACTCATAATTTATTGTATTAACTCCAACCTTCTTTAATGATGGTTAGTTCATTATTATTATCTACTTCCCAATTTTCATTCCATTCTCCCCATTGCCCTCTTTTTGAACGGACAACATGAACTCCATCTAAATCTATATTACTTTTACAAATTTCAGGTAAATCCTTTTTAAGTTCAGCATATGTAGAGTATTCCTTTACAATATACTTTGGTTTTGGATTCCATAAAGATGAATTGTAATAATCATTCAAACTTTCATGTGTCATGTATGTTACTTGTGGTTTAAATCTACTCATGGCTTAATACTCTTAAATCTTATTATTTTAAATAACATTGGTCTATCTTTAAATACGATATTTATTTTCATGATAAGTTATATTTAATTGCGAAATAAGTGACTACTTCAGGTACATACTTTTTGTGGTATGGTTGATTATCAATACACCACGCTTTTAATTCAGCTTTAGTGTTCAATGGTTTCATCCATGACTCACCTCTTTGAATCATATCTAATTGCATAGATAATTCATCTATGAAATATTGTGGTGTCCAACCCTCTTTAATGTGTCTATTTAAATTCATAGTTTTGTTGTTTTGATTACATTACAAATATAAGAATAAAAAATGAACCCACCAAATTAATGATGGGTTATTTTTAATTATCTACCTAATTGTTTGTTACATAGGTTAATAATACCTTTAACTGTTCTATCGGGAACGTTACTTACAAACTCATCAACAGTATCCCCTTTTATACCATTAATTGAGCGGTATAAACTAGTTACTTTAACAAAGTCCGATGGTGTTAGTTCGTTTAATAATGCTTTTAACGTGTCTTTCATGATTATATTGTTTTGTGTTTTATAAAGATAAGAAAAATAAATGAACCCACCAAATTAATCCATTGAATCTTTTAATTCTTTTTGTGTAGGTTTTTTCCAATTAAGAATTTGACCAGTAGCAACATCAATATCTAATTCTATATAATCTCCATAATGTTGTTCAGGGAAAAAATTGGGAACATAACCATCACGTTCTCCAACTGATTTTCCATTCTCATCTAAGAAATTAATTGAACATCTATCAGATGTTTTACCACATACTTTAAGTGTTTTAATTGCCATAGTTTTATTGTTTTTGATTACATTACAAATATAAGAATAAAAATTGAATCTACCAAATTATTTTAAGAAAAAAACACTCTAAGTTCAGTTTTTACATCAAGAGTGTTACACTCAAAAATCTATTGAACTAAAAATCTCCATTCTTAGTCTATTACAAATATACAAGAATTATAATTGAATAAATTTTAACTCTTCATAATATACTGAATAATCAGTACATTCTGTACTTTCCTCAATATGACCATTATCGATTAAATAATCAATAATTTTTTCTTGTGAATTATCTTCATTAGTTAATCCCAATGAAAATGATTCTTTAATTTCACCGTTTTTAACATTATAAGTTGTTACAGTTTTATTTCCAGTAGTTTCTTCAAAGTTGCCATAACTTCTCAATTCTTTATCAACTACATAATAGATATTTTTTTTCATAATATTGTTATTTTGATTTGTGTAAAGATAAGGATAATATTTCTATTATCCAAATCTCCGTACACATTTGTGTTCATTAATAATTTTGTACTTGTCTTAATACATAGTTTGCACTATATCTCCCACCATTATGTTTATCACAACACTTACTACAAGCTGATTTTCTTTTCTTAATCTTATGACTAGGTGATTGATAGTTACAAGTGTCACAAACCATTGTGTATTTTGATACGGGATTTTTAAGTAAATCTCCAAATTCAGCATCACCATTACATCTTTGACCATCACCACCAAATGACATAAACATATCTTTCCATAACCATCCATGTCCACGCTCACCAAATTGCTCCTTTGCAAATCCATGTGCTATCTCATGAACCATTGTGTTTACCCACATCTTCATTTCTCTTGAACCTTGATTGATAAAGAATGTCGATAAATATACAGTCCTTTTTCTATATGAACATAAACCTAATGCTCTTTTACGATTATTGAATTCAAATTTCCAACCTTCCTTTTTTGGGTTGAATGTCTTTCCTCTATATACATAATCCTTTTCCATATGCTCCAATGCCATACGTCTAACACTCGCTACTGAAACTCCCGTACACTTTTGTGTACCTTGAGTTGCTTGCACCTTACTCGGTGTCGTCGTTGGTGTCTGAGTAGCATTTTTAAAGCTATTTAAGAACGCTCCACGTTGTTTAGCATCTAGACTATAAAATTGTCTGATATTCTCGTCTGTTAAGCCGTTACGCTTTAATGGCTCATAACTCGGTAGTAATTGTAATTGTTCTGTTGTCATTGTTCAATTTGTTTTGATTAATACGAAGATAAGAAAATTATATGAGACTACCAAATATATGATAGCCTCATTTTAATTTTATTTCCAACTGTAATTCTCATTAATATAAGTACATACAGCATCCTTATTATTTTGGCTCAATTCCATGAACCATGCAAAAATACCTTGCGTACCATTAAGATTTTTTCTTCTGCAAAGGTCATTAAACTTATCTGTTAAATGGTCTGGAGCACTTGTCGCTGCAAACATACCTTGCAATTGATTTGGCGTAAAGTTATACGCAAAATACATGAAATTTGTAGTAGCTTCTGAATTTGTCATAATAGTCTGTTTTAATTTGTTGATACAAATATATGGCTTTAATATATAACTACCTAAAACTTTAACATTTAATTTTATATCACTTTTACAATTATCTTAAATTGTGTAGTTAAACAGATATATATGCATTTCATCGAATAAATTAGATAGTGTCGTTTATATCCCTTATATTTGTATCAACAAATTAAAACAATAGATAACATTATGAGAAATTTAATTGACTTCATTACAAAAACAAACAACATTAACGGTGTATCTTTCGTATCACTTAGAGGTTACGAATCTTCAACATCGGGAGAAGTTTCTAACGTTACTTTTAACATTGGTGCAAACCTTTACGGTAACGCTAAAGCTAAAGACTTAAAAGCTATGCAAAATACCAATGCAAACGATTTATTTGAAGATTTTACTTTTGAAAATAAAGTAATTCCTTTTGATATATTTGAAAAAGCATTTAACGAGCTTTACAATAGCTTCGTAAACGTAGGTAGTAAAAATATCGATGGTACAACGAAAGTGCAAAATAATTGGTCTAAAGGTCAACAAGACGCATATACTTCTATTAATAGCGGTGTAAAAGTTCACAACGAAAAAAATAGACTTTATCTTCATGGCTTGGTAGTCAAAAAAGATGTGATTGTTAAAGGAGATTTTCCAACGACTAACAAGCAAAAGAAAACTATTTGTAAAGACTTCATAAAAAAGCAAATGGATTTCAAGACTGGAAAGTTTAGAAATTACATCGTAGAGGGTGCTGACGTGCTTAATCTAGCTAAAACTAGCTTCGAGGGTACTAGCTTATCAATTGCTATCTAAAGTCTCTTAGAACGTCTTAAAATAAGCCTAACTATTTGTTAGGCTTTTTTGTTAATAACATTGTAAAACTTTAACACTATATATTTGTGTATGTCAAGAATCCATATAAACCCCTCTAAGCACCCCTCCCCATAGGACCCCCCTATGTACCCCTCCCCCCGTATACCCCCTTATATACCCCCCCGTACCGCCCCTGTGAGAGCGGGTCCGACTTGTGTTCAAAATTTTTTTGGGAAAATTTTTAGCTTTTTAAGAAGTCGTTTCCTGTGTACAGAAAGGGCCCTGGTCTTTTTTTCAAAACCTGAAAAATTTTTTTTAGAATTTTTTTGGATATGTCAGACCTTTTACCTATCTTTGTACAATAACATTAAATGCTATATTATGAAAACTAAAGAGGAACGTATATCTGATATTGATAAACAAATCGATGCACTTAAAAAGCAGAAGGAAGAATTGTTTAAATCTATAAAGGAAGAAGAAACTGCATTAGATAAATTCAAGGGCACTTATAATGGTAAGAAGCTTCTTGAGAAATATTCTTTACATACGGTAGGAATTTGGGAAGTTAGGGGTGAGGACCCTAATTGTGATATGGGTGGTCTTCACATTAAACCTTTATTGGGATATTACAGGGGAAGTTTAGGGAGTGTTATAGAGACGGCAGTAAATCTAAGTGGTTTTTGGCAATGGGGAGCTGGTGGTTCTATCACAAAAAAGAAAGAAGACCTAATAATAGACTTGGGTAATTAAAATATTTTGTTTATATTTGTAATATGAAATTAAGTAGAGGAGATATTTTGGCGGCAAGCATACTTCATTGGGCCAAAGAAAATGGTTATACTTACAAGGACAAATTATGGTATAAGGATGGTAATAGTTTTTGTGTATCTGAGTTATGGGATGAATTTAAAAAAGAAATTAATATATGAAGAGTAAGCATTATTATTATCATTTATTTTTCATTTTATTGATTATAAACTTTTCAATAGACATGATATTTTCGAGACACTTAAGTTGGTCTTCATTATACATTGCATTTACATGGACTTTAATTAATTATTTATTTGAAAAGAATTTTTCAGTTAATAAATCTAATAAAGTTTTTAATTATGAGATACTAGAGAGTGTTGATGGTAGGGATTTTCTAAGGATTACTGCTAGGATTGTATTTCATGAGGATAGTGATTATAAAACAAGGGAATATGTAGAGAATGTAAAATTTGGTTTATTTGGTGTTGCTTGGGGCAAGCCTAAAGCGGAGTTACGGATATTAGAGAGAATGATAAAAGATTTAGATGGGGATTAAAACTATAAAGATTTATAAATACGAATTTAATAATTGGGGGCCAATACGAATATTTATTAGATGGAGGCTTAAGCGAAAGTTTATAAAGTTCTATTGGAAGAAGATTAATTGGACTGAGAAAGAGATGTGGAAACACACTGCATATTCTGCTTCACTTAATGATGCAATAACCACTCTTACTTATAAGGCATTAGAATTATTTTTATGTTCGGATAAGGAAAAGAAGATATTATATATGACGGCCAAGAGATTAATTACGAAGAGGTATCAAGATATGTGGGTAAAAATTTAATTATAAAATTATGAATAAAAGAGA
>Ga0136555_1000557_pt1 | contig 14611 bp, 14 predicted proteins | sample AntRauTorckE5432_FD_104927 | JGI IMG/M metagenome (GOLD analysis project Ga0136555, IMG submission 104927) | Saline lake microbial communities from Rauer Islands, Antarctica - Metagenome Torckler E5 #432 | ecosystem: Environmental > Aquatic > Non-marine Saline and Alkaline > Saline | place...
ATTCTAGCTCGACGTGCTGTTGACTGTTCTTGCTCTGTTCTTTGAGGGTCCACCATAGATTACTATTTAACCATAACAGGGATGAACAATGAAGTACTTTGTTGATTTATAGTTGCGCTGGTTAGCACTATAAAACAACACCTGACGTCTGTGAAAGGTACACTGCAATAGCAGCGATTGATACAACAGCCACATCTAGCAGTGGATGATGGGCAACAAAATGCTCACCGTATATAAGATACCGTTTCACGAGTACTGCGTGTTTTATAATCCAGATAATTACAACCGCAAACACTCCAGCAGCAAGAACAGCTGCACTCCATGGTGCATCGCCATTGGTCCATTGCTGCAACCGCGTGATATTTTGTGACTCTCTGTCGGTTGGGATAGGATCGTCTGTTGATACAGGCTGGTTAACCCTATTTTCTGCAAAAGGCTGTGATTCTTCCGGCTGCATCTCTTGGTCCACTGACATATCGGCTTCTGGGGCTGGGGTTGGCTCTTCGTCTGCTTGCTGTGGTGCTGGGGCTGGTTGGCTCTGCTCTACAGATTCGACTGCAGGTTCTGAAACAGGGGGTGTTGGTGCACTTACTGGAATTCCAGGTGGACGTGCGTAGTGCGCAACGATAATTGTTTCTTCGCCGGTACCTGTAAAGTTCGGACTATTAAGAAAGCCAAATCCAACTTCTGTGTATTCCGCATCGAGCATGTTATCGCGATGGCTTGGGCTGTTCATCCAGCCAGTAATTGTTTCGCTACTGGTGCCAAATCCATATGCAAGGTTTTCGCCTGCTTTCTGATAGTTGTAGCCTGCGGCGTCGAAAAACACCCACGGTTCTTGGCCGTCTGGTGTATTGTGAGCCCAATAATCACGGGCTACCATATCTGCTGCTTTTGATGCTGCTGAGCTATTAAGCTGACCGTTGATTTTCAGGGGCGCTAGACCACGAGAAGTGCGCTGCGCATTAGTGCCAGCCAGCAAATTAGACGTGCTCATTTCTGTTGAGTAAGCAAGCGTTGCGGGCTGGTCAATTTGAGCGAACGGAATGAGTGTACCGAAAACAAGTCCAAAAACAGTCATTATTATAGCTGGCAAGTAAGGCCAGTAAACTTTTAAAAAGTGTTTGGGGTGTTGTTTGGTTTCATAGGAAACTCTGCGTGTTTTCACAGACTGTCTTGTAGTAGCTTTTTTCTTTAGTGCTGATGGTTTTTTGGTTGATCTAGTTTTTGTTGGCATGTTTGTTTAAGTTAGATTTACTTATATAATAGCATAAGAATATTATGACGCCTGATAAAGGGCTATGCCAGCGGCAACGGAAACATTAAAAGACTCTTTTCTACCAACCATTGGAATTTCGTACAGTACATCACAAATACTTATTTCATCAGAGCTCAGACCAGTAACCTCTCTACCTAATACTAGTGCGGTCGGGCCTACAACGTCTAACGTCTTTATGTCTTTGCTGGCACTGGACTGTTCTATACCCACAAATAAATACCCTTCTGACTTCAGCTTTGAGGCAGCATCCAGTAGCGTGTCGAATTTGTACCATTTCACGCTTTTTTCAGCTCCAAGTGCAGTTTTAGCAATGTCTTTGTCGGCTTTAGCAGCAATGTGTGGCAATCGAGAGTCATTATCATGTACTGGAGTTGGAGATATTCCTATCAGAACCAAATCAGCACCAAACCCATCGCATGTTCTAAACAGCGACCCTATGTTATGCGCACTCCTTATGTCAACAGCTACCAGGCAGACTTTTGATTCTGTCGATCTAATTTCTGTCTCTGGCATTGCGACTATTGTACTTTCACGTTTTCTGCACCATACAGTGACGCAAGCATGTCGAGGCTTTCCGGAGAATCATTCGACTTGTTTGGAATTTTAATTGCTTGTTTTTTATCTGCAGGACCAATAACTAAAACAATATCGACTTCGCCCGGGTTCTCTGTGATGTGTTGTTTTAGCAAATTGAGCTTTTCAGCATCTTGCGTATCTGCCATGCGCACATATATTCGGCGTTTTGAGCCTGCCTTTGCTAGTTTTTCAGCTTGCTCCTTGTCTTTTGCAGTTTTTTTAGGTTTTACATCATTTAGTTTTTTTAGTTCTCTTTTGTTTCCTGGCACGTAATTAAGTGCTTCTTCGTGCGTTACTTCACGAGCCTTGTTGACGATGAATTTTACTTCGTCTGTTGGATTTCCATCTCTATCTTTTGCCTGAACTGTTCCTTCAGCAACAATAATCCTATCTAATTGCCACAGCCATGACGTCTCTTCATATGTTTTTGGGAATAGTAGAAATTCTATTTCTCCGTCATGATCAGCAACTTTTACAAACGCCATCGATTTTCCCGTCTTCGTCTGTATGACGCGTGATTCCATGACTATACCACCGACAGTCGCTTTTTTATCGTCATGCTTCTGAGTAATATCTTTAATTGGATAAGATTGTTCTTTTAGTATTTCTTTGTAAGCATTCAGAGGATGGTCGGACAGATATAACCCAAGTAGCTCACGCTCCCAGACCAAATTATCACGATCTGTATAAAGAGTATCTTCCGGGCCTAATTGAATTTCCACTTGTTCAACTTCACCTACGGCATTGCCAAATAAGTCCGTCTGACCACTTTCTAACTCTTTTTGTTTTTTCTGGGAAAATGCCAGCAAAGTATCAAGGTTATTAAATAGCTTTGAACGTGTTCCGTACCGATCAAACCCCCCCGTTTTGATGAGGCTTTCAATCGTTTTACGGTTGACTATGCGTGCATTTACACGGCTGAAAAAGTCCTCTAGTGTTGTAAACTCACCCGCTTCACGAGCACGTAAAATCTCTTCTACTGCTCCGCGGCCAACGTTTTTTATAGCTTGCATACCAAACCTAATTTGAGGCTTATCTGGTACTACAGCAAACTCAAGAAATGACTCGTTAACGTCAGGAGGTAATACTTCTATACCCATGTGTTGGCATTCGCTCATTTCTATTGCTAATCTATCAGTATCGTCATAATCGCTAGTCATTAATGCAGCCATATACTCAGCAGGATAATGAGCCTTTAAGTAGGCCGTTTGGTAGGCTATGAGTCCGTAACAAGCAGAGTGAGATTTATTAAACGCATAATCAGCAAATCCCATCAAATCTTCCCAGAATTTCTCCATGACAATGCGCGGTACGCCGCCAAACTCTTCACCGCCGTCGATGAATTTTTTCTGCATTTTGAGCATAACGTCACGCTTTTTTTTACCAATTGCTTTGCGGAGTGTATCAGCGTCGCCGCCAGAGAACCCACATACGTCTTTAGAGATGCGCATCACCTGCTCTTGATACACTAGAACTCCAAAGGTGCCGCCAAGAGCATCTCTGAATTTTTCATGTGCATAGCTAACCTTTTCAAGTCCGTTTTTACGTTTCACAAAACTGTCTGTCAGACCAGCACCCAACGGGCCTGGACGATAGAGTGCACACATTGCAATAATGTCATTAAATTCTGTTGGTTTTAATTCTTTCAAATAGCGTTTCATGCCGGATGATTCTAGCTGAAAGACGCCTGTTGTGTCACCGCGTTGCAATAATTCATATGTTTTATTGTCATCCATCGGCAACTCATCTAAATTGATATAAACGCCGTGGACGCGTTTTATGCTGCGCAATGCATTGTTGATAATAGTAAGGTTGGACAGACCAAGAAAGTCCATCTTTAGAAGCCCTAAGTCTTCGGTTGGATTCATGGAATACTGGGTAGAAACTACTCCCTTTGAGCCCCTTTCTAGCGGTACAAATTTCACAATTTCATCTGGTGCAATCACAACTGCTGCGGCGTGTATACCGTGGCTCCTAATTGTACCCTCTAGTTTAACTGCAAGATCGAACACTTCTTTGGCAGCTGGATTATTTGCATACTCGTTTTTAAGCCCAGGGTCTTTTTTGAGTGATTTTGCCAGTGGGATATGTCTGCCTTGTATTGGAGCTGGAATCATTTTAGACAGCCTGTCAGCTTCACCGTAGGGCACACGCAATACTCTCGCAACGTCTCGAACGGCATTGCGAGCGGCCATGGTTCCAAATGTAACAATATTCGCGACACGATCTTGACCGTATTTATCCGTACAATACTGTATAACTTCACCACGGCGAGTATCTTGAATGTCAATATCGACATCTGGCATACTAATTCGATCAGGGTTCAAAAAACGCTCAAATAGCAAATCGAATGCTAATGGGTCAAGTTCAGTAATCTTAAGAGCATAAGAAATTATCGATCCTGCAGCAGATCCGCGACCAGGACCAAAAACAATTCCTTGCTCTTTACCCCAATTCATAAAATCTGCAATAATTAGAAAGTACCCGTTGAAACCCATCTGGTCAATAATTTGAAGCTCAAATTCCGTACGATCTAAAACTTCTTTTGGAAGTAGTTTTTTCGCTTCTTGGATTGTCAATTTTGATGCTTTATCGAAATTCATTTTTTTATATCTAAATACCAACCCCTGGTAGACTGTTTCATCCAGATAGCTTTTTTCAGTCACCCCATCTGGGAGTGGAAACTCTGGTATGAGTATTTTTCCTAATTCTATCTCTACATTACAACGATTGGCAATTTTCTTGGTGTTAGTGATTGCATCTGGCATGGTAGTTGACCAGCGATTAATAACATCATTTGGGTCAGGAATATGCAACTCAAACTCTTTAAGGCTCATTCTTTTTTCTTCGTCCAAAAAAGACCCAGTCTGTACACAGAGCAATATTTCATGTGCATCCTGATCATCATGTGACATATAATGAGCGTCACTAGTTACCGTACATTGGATATCCAGTTTTTTGGCTAGCGCTACTAGCTTTTTATTTGTAACGACTTGTTCATCCCATTTGTGCGGATGGTCTGGGTGCCCATGGTCTTGAAGTTCTATGTAATATCTATCGCCGAATATTTTTTTATACCAAGCAGCTATTTCTTCTGCTTTCTCATCTTGACCTTGCCGAAACGCGTCAGAAACTTCGCCACCGATGCAGCCTGAAAGCACTATGAGTCCTTCGCTGTATTCTTCAAGTAAATCATGATCAATGCGGGGCTTGTAATAATACCCGTCTAGGTTTGCTATGGTGCTAAGACGCATGAGATTCTGGTATCCAGTATTATTCATAGCAATAAGTATTAGGTGAAAATATGCTTTGTCTATGCCGGCTTCTTTGTCGGTGTGTTTGCGAGAAGCGACGTAGGTTTCTATTCCTATAAGTGGCTTTATACCGGCTGCGTTTGCTTCTTTATATAATTCTATGGCGCCAGATAGTGTCCCGTGATCAGTTATGGCCACTGCCTCCATACCCATCTCTTTGACGTATGACACCATTGGTTTAACCTTGGTAAGTCCATCCAACAATGAGTAGTGCGTATGGTTGTGCAGAGGCACTAAATCAGAGGGCTGAAGATTTTTTTTGTTACTCATTACTAATAATTATACTAAAGACAGACAGCAATGTACTGGTAAAAATTACTATCTAAAATTGTTGGCACATCTATTTAATTTGACGGAGAATTAATAGTCTCTCGAACCGTATCAGCTATATCACCAACGAGAGGTATCTCTCCAACTACTGATAGTATAAATAATAATAGTGCCAACACAAGAGTTGCACCAATCACACTTCCAAGGCCTCTAAATACACCGATGATGAATGACATTCGATAAATTTTACGCCGAGAATCTTCTGTCACGCCCATCTGACCTAAAGACACGAGAAGCTTTCCGAGCTTCTCGTAATCTTTTCGGCCTAAATCTTCGTCTGGAGATTTATTTTTAAACAGTTTAAACAATTTCTAACTTTACTATTTTTTTAATGCTTTTTTTAGGGCTTCTTGAGCTTGTTCTGCTTTTTTAACAGCTTTCTTTAGCTCTTTTTCATCAGGATCTGCGCCGTCTTTGGCATTTTTAACTTTGGTAACTAAATCATCTTTTGCTTCTTTTGCAGATTCTAGCGCGCTCTTAGCTTTGTCTGTAAATTCTAATTTCTTTTCCTTAGCGATTGCTTCTACTTTTGATATTGCCTTGGATAATTCATCATGAGCTTTTTTTGATTCTGCTTCAATGCGCTCTTTGGCTTTAGAAGCTCCCTCTTTGATGTCTTCACGAGTTTCTTTTCCACTCTTCGGCGCGAATAGAACACCTGTTACAACTCCAGCTACTGCACCAATTGCTGCACCGATTGCTAAACCTTTTCCTTTGTCGTGATTGTTGTCTTTTGACATATTATTTTCCTTCTTTCTTACTTGTAAAATATTTAGTTACTTGTGACACGGCTGATCCGATAGCTGATACATCGCCCACCATTTTAAGTTTGTGGGTAAACTCTTGCACATTTTCTACTGCACTTGTGGCTGCATCGGTTGTGGCTTTTACCTTTTTTATTACCGCCATAATCAATATTGCGACAGCAATCCACAGTATCAAAGATGCTGCTAATGCTACGCTCAAAATTATGACTAGTATGTCATATGATTCCATAGCAATAGTATAGACTAATAGCGCATTAAAACTGTTATATATTTAACTATTGAACTTTGATACCCTGAAAACTACATTATAGTTTTGAGATAGCTATGTATTGCATCACCGTAGCGCTCGTCTTTGAGTGCTATTTCAATTAATGTTTTAATATACGATTCTGGATTTCCTGTGTCATGATACTCGCCATCTATTTCAATGCCATAAAGTGGCGCTATCTGGGCTAATTCTGTAAATGCGTCATTGATTCTAAGCTCACCATCTGGACCAGGTTCTTCTCTTTCAAGTACAGGGAGAATGTCCGGTGTAAGAAGATAACCACTTCCAACGGCAAGATTAGATGGTGCTTCAGCCAGTTCTGGCTTTTCTGTAATGCCTGCGACTTTTACCACGCCATTATCAAGCGATTCAATAACATTCGCTACGCCGTAACTACTCACTTCTTCGTCGGGGACTTTACGCAGTGCAACTACTGATTTACCTGTCTGCTCATAGACTTTTAGCATCTGTGAAGCCGTGGATACGTCACCAGTAAAGAAATCATCTGCAAAAAAGAAATAAAATGGTTCATTTCCTAGCATATGTGAAGCATTCAATATTGGCCGGGCGTTTCCTTTTGGTTCTCCTTTCTGACGGATGTATACAAAATTAGCCATTTCAGCAATACTAGCAATTTCATCAGCAGTATCTTGCTTGCCTTTTTCGTGGAGTTCTTTTTCGAGATCGAGACTTCTGTCAAAGTGATCTTCGATTGCGCGCTTGGTTGGTCCAGTGACAATAATGATATCTTCCACCCCTGCTTCGACTAATCCTTCAACTACCAGTTGTATAACTGGCTTATCAATTATTGGGAGCATTTCTTTGGGCATTGCTTTTGTTTGCGGTAAGAACCGCGTTCCAAGACCTGCTGCTGCTATAACTGCTTTCCTAACTCTCATACTTATACTCCTAACTTTTTCACTATTATTACTTTGGCCATGGCTGGATTAGCTTTTCCTTTGCTCTGCTTCATAACCTGGCCGACTAGAAATCCAACTGCTTTCATTTCACCACTCCTCACATCTTCTGCTGGTTTTGGGTTGGCAGCCAATACATCGTCGACTATTTTTTCCATGGCGCCAGTGTCTGATACTTGCATTAGATTTTTACGTTTTGCTATGTCTATTGGTGATTCATTAGATCCAATCATATCTAGGATGATGTCTTTGGCCGATGTACTAGATATTTTATCATCCTTAATTAATCCAGCTAGTTCTAACCATGATGCGCCAAGGGCATTGTCCCAATTGGTAGATCCATCTGATATCATTTTCGGTACTATACTAGTAAACCAGTTTGCGATAGTTTTAGTGACGGACTGACCATTATTATCTAGAGACTTCTGTATGTAGCGAGCTACACGTGGATCGTTGATAAGTGACTGCAGCTGGCTAGTATCGAGCCCCAGCTGCAAGAAGCTTTGGCGGTACGCAGCAGGCATTGTCGGCATTACTGCCTGAGCTTCATCGATTTGTGCTCTGGAGATAATGACTGGTGGTAAATCTGGATCAGGAAAGTATCGGTAGTCATGGGCATCCTCTTTGACGCGCTGTGAAAAAGTCGATAATTTACTATCGTTCCAGCCGCGTGTCTCTTGCAACACCTTGCCACCTTCATCCAAAAGCTTTATCTGGCGTTTTACTTCGTAGTCTACGGCTTTTTCAACAGATTTGAAACTATTAAGGTTTTTAGTTTCTGAACGAGTACCCAGGATGTTAACGTCTTTAGACACGCTCACGTTCACATCAAAGCGCATATTACCTTGGTATAAATCAACGTTACTAACGTCAGCATATTTCATAGCCAAGTATAGTTCTTCGGCGTAAGCTCTGGCTTCTGCTCCGGAGTGCATGTCCGGCTCTGACACAATTTCCAGCAGCGGTGTACCGGCCCGGTTGAGGTCAACTAGTGAATAGTCTCTACCCTCTGGGTGAGTGCTTTTGCCAGCATCTGCTTCAAGATGGGCGCGGGTTACCCCGATGCGGACAGTTTCACCGTCTACAATAACGTCCATGTGTCCACCCAAAACAATCGGCTCATCAAACTGGGTTATTTGGTAACCGAGTGGTAAATCAGGATAAAAATAGTGTTTTCTATCGAATTTACTAAATTCTTGCGGACGCGAGTTGAGCGCAAATGCGGCCTTGATACTGAGAGTAATGGCATCTTCGTTTAGTACGGGTAGTGCACCAGGCATACCAAAACAAATATGACTGACCAACGTGTTTGGCTTAGCATTATTTGAGTCATTACTTACGCCGGCAAATAGCTTGGTCTTAGTTTTGAGCTGAACGTGACACTCAATGCCGATTGTTGGATAATAACCATCAATAATATATTTTTCATCGATATTCATCTATAACGCCCCCATGTCTTGTAGTGCTTTTCTAAATGAAATGAGCGTTTTCTTCACATTTTCTTCTGATAACTTCGCTTTATTTTCACGTACTAAGTTTGCAAACTTATGTGCCTGCCACACACTATCGTTACTAGTAAAGTCTTTTTGACATGATACTAGCCTCTCTCCCATTGTTTTACCGTCACGCTTTCGGCGCTTCAATACATCATCTAGTAGCAAATCCGCTAACATTATAGCTTGTGGCCAGTTTGATTTATTAGCGCATAACTGTTGGATATCTCGCCATTTAGTAACATAGCGATTTTTTCTGACACGCTTTGGAAGTTTGCGTAGAAACAGTATTAAAAATGTCGCTGAAACAATAAAAATACCAACTACAAGCAATATTCTTTCTGGGCTCATGATGCTGCCCTGTGGTTTTCAAAAGCTTTTGCAATAGACAACAACTGTGCATCTTGGCCACGCTGCGCAAACAGTTGCAAGCCAATTGGCATACTTCCTACTGGTACTGCACATGGAACACTAATTGCAGGAACCCCAGCAAGACTAATACCAACGGTCATGATATCTTGAAGGTACATAGCGACAGGATCTTCAGTATTTTCACCTATTTTGAATGCGGTGGTTGGCGCCACAGGACCAACCATGAAATCTACATCAGAGAATGCTGCATCGAGTTCTCTAATGATTTTTGCTCTTACTAGCTGAGCTTTCTTATAGTAAGCATCGTAATACCCGGAGCTCAAAACATGTGTACCTATCATAATGCGGCGTTTTGCTTCCGCTCCAAAACCCTCTGAGCGAGATTTTTCATACGATTCGGCTAACGATTCAGTGTCGGTAGCTGAGTGTTGATATCGCTGTCCGTCGTAGCGCGAAAGGTTGCTGCTTATTTCAGCCGGCACAACAATATAGTAAGCAGCGAGCGCCAAAGATAGGCTTGGTAGGCTCACTTCAACGACTTCTGCGCCAGATTGTTTTAATGATTCAATTGCAGCTCTAATAACCGATTCGACATTATCGTCCAGACCTTCACCAAAATACTCTTTAACAATTCCTATTTTCTTACCTTTCAGGCTTGTTGAGCTGGAACCAGGTACGTATGAGGATGTTGTTCGCTCAATTGTTGTGCTATCGAGTGGGTCTACTCCAGACATGACGTCAATAACTAATGCAGCATCGTCAACTGAAGCAGCCAGCGGACCTATTGTATCTGTACTACTTGCCATGGCAATGACACCGCTACGAGATACGAGTCCATAAGTTGGTTTGTAGCCTACTACACCGCAAAAACTAGCGGGCTGACGAATAGAGCCACCCGTGTCGCTTCCAAGTGCAAACGGTGATAGATGTAGCGCAACTGCAGCCGCTGATCCACCGCTGCTTCCACCAGGTACGCGGGTACTGTCGTGTGGATTTTTTGTAATAAAGAAATCGCTGTTTTCCGTAGAACCACCGTGGGCAAATGCATCTAAGTTGGCTTTTGCCACGCAAATAGCACCTTCCGCTTCAAGCAGCTCTATCGCCGTTGACTGGTACGGTGCATTGAACCCTATCAGCATATTACTTGCAGCAGTTGTTTCGGCACCAAATACTAAGAAGTTATCTTTTGCGATGAACGGAACGCCAGCTAGCCGGCCAACTGCACCACCCAACGCAACAGTTTCATCTATTCCACGTGCCCTCTTAATTGATCGGTCTTTAATAACCGCAATTATTGCTTGATATTCAGGATTGAGCTGTTCGATTCTACGTAATGCTTCTTCCACATTGGAAACGGCAGTTGTTTTTTGATTTTTTACATCATCAGCAATAGTAGAAATTGTCGGCCATGACTTCATTGTTATATCATCCGTCCGACTTGGATGTATCCATTTTGATTTTTTGGCGCCCCGGCCAGCATGTCACTTGGTTTCGCCTGATAATCAATTATGTTGTCCATGCGCATGACATTTTGAAGACCAGTCACCTGATATGCAGGCGTCAAACCCTCGACGTCGACTGATTCTAGCAGTTTTACATAATCGAGTATGTCGCTCAGCTCTTTTTGGTATTTTTCAACTTCATCTTCTGATAGTCTTAAACGACTCAGCGCAGCAAGTTTCTGAATTTGTTCTCTAGTTAATAACGCCATATTACACTCTAGTATAACGAACCAAGGTGGATATTAACAGGTATAACTGCAGTTTATAGGTAGGTTGCCCAGAGTTCTAGCTGACGTGCACTCAGAGATTCGCTTTCTTCAGCCGCGGCTGCAACAGAGTCTTTGGAAAGCGATATTTCACTACCAATTACGATTGTGTCATCTCGTCCAATACTGTCGACTAGGGTAGTTTCCATATATAGTCTCTGAGGTGCAGTCAGATCTTTGGATTCATCGGATAAATAATCGTTTACCATTTGGCGTACAATAACCGTCTGGTTATCACCACCACGAACTGTTGCGATATAACTATCGTTTTCATTTTCTATTTCAACACTACCTGCTATTGGTGTGCGGCCTATTACAGCATCGACGAAATCTGCAGACTCATCGGTGCTTTGCTCTGACTCTTCATTAGTTTCGGCATCTTCAGAGTCGTTTTCATCCATTGAACCTTCAGACTCCATGTCGGTGTCGCTCTGATTGTCAGTATCATTATCGCTGTCAACATTGTTACTGTCTTCTGAATTTTCGATGGTCGTTGAGCTAGCCTGATCACTTTCGCCATTTTGCTCATCTGAATTATCTGCAGTCAGTGATATACCGATAACTACAGCAACTACTACCAATGCTATCCCTAGTGCTCTCCCGTTGGTTCGTAAAAACTCTTTTATAGATTCCATAATGCTTTGAGACCCTCTCTTTAATAGTCCCACCCATTATTGTTATGTTTTAATATTACTCTAGCTACATAGAAAAACAAAATTTTAGTTCCTGAGCTACTAATTAATCTTGGCTTTAACTTCTTTTATCCAGTCACGGAGTTCGGCGGCTTTTTCAAATTCAAGGTTTGCGCTAGCAAGTTCCATTTGACCAGTTAGGTCTTTCAGTAAGTGACCGTATTCTTCTTTAGGTATTTTCTTGAGGTTCAGATGCTTTTTCTTATCAGTGGCTGATTCTTCTTGGCTCATGCGCTCTGCTATGGCTTTGCGTACACCGGCTGGGGTGATGCCGTGCTTATCATTGTGCTCTTTTTGAATTTCACGCCTACGTTCAGTTTCATCAATTGCTGCTTTCATGCTTTTGGTGATTCGGTCACCGTACATAATAACTCGGCCATCTTCGTGCCGTGCTGCGCGCCCAACCGTCTGTGTCAGTGCCGTTTCTGAGCGCAAGAAACCTTCTTTGTCTGCGTCAAGTATTGCTACAAGGCTTACTTCAGGAAGATCTAACCCTTCACGCAGCAGGTTGATGCCAATCAATACGTCGTACACACCCATGCGGAGATCACGTAATATGTCCGTTCTATCAAGTGTGTCAACGTCGCTGTGCAAATACGCGACTTTAATACCCAGTTCTATCAAGTATTCTGTTAGGTCTTCACTCATGCGTTTGGTCAGTGTTGTTACTAGCACGCGTTGTTTTTTAGCGGTGCGGTCACGAATCTCAGCTATCAGATCATCCACCTGGTGTTCTATTGGACGCACTTCTATCTTTGGGTCAAGCAGTCCAGTTGGGCGTATAACTTGTTGCGCTGGCGCTGGTGATCGTGATAATTCATATTCTGACGGTGTGGCACTAACGTAAATAGCCTGGTTAATATGTCGCTCAAATTCGGTAAACTTCATTGGCCTGTTATCGAGAGCGCTCGGCAGTCGAAACCCGTGCTCAACCAATACCTCTTTACGTGCTTGGTCACCGGCGTGCATAGCCCGCACCTGTGGAATAGTCATGTGTGACTCGTCTATCAACATCAAGAAATCGTCCGGGTAATAGTCCAGAAGCGTTGCTGGCTGTTCACCTTTTTCACGACCTGTCAGGTAGCGGCTGTAGTTTTCTATTCCCTTAACGAATCCGGTTTCTTCTAGCATTTCTATATCGAACCTTGTCCGCTGACGGATGCGTTGTTCTTCTAGAAGTTTATCGTTCTTTTTGAACCAGGCTGCTCTGTCTTTTAATTCGTCTTCTATTTTGACGATTGCGTCTTTAACTTTGTCTTGTGGGGTGACATAGTGTGAACTCGGGTAGATAGTAAACCGCTCTGGCTTACCCAGGACTTCACCTGTCAATGCATCAATTTTAGTAATTACATCAACCACATCACCAAAAAACTCAACACGGTAAGCAACTTCTTCAGCTGCTGGAAATACATCTACAACATCGCCTCTTACTCTGAATGTACCACGGTGAAAGTCGATATCATTGCGTTCATACTGAATGTCCGTTAGGCGTCTAATGAATTTGTCACGAACTGTTCGTTCGCCGACTTTAACGGTGACGGCCATTTGTTCATAGCTACTCGGACTACCAATACCATAGATGCAGCTGACACTGGCTACAATAATTACATCACGGCGTGATAAGAGTGAATCGGTTGCTGCGTGGCGCATTCGGTCGATTTCTTCGTTGAGCGCCGAATCTTTTTCTATAAATGTATCCGAGCGGGCAACATAGGCTTCTGGTTGGTAGTAGTCAAAATAGCTGACAAAATAATGCACTGCGTTATCAGGAAAAAAGTTCCGAAATTCTTCATACAGCTGCGCTGCAAGAGTCTTGTTGTGGCAGATAACTAGCGTTGGTTTCTGCGTCTTCTCGATAACGTTCGCCATAGTGAACGTCTTACCCGTGCCAGTTGCGCCAAGCAGCGTCTGTTCGCGTTCACCGCCATTGATACCCCCTACCAGCGTCTTGATCGCCGAAGGCTGGTCGCCTTGCGGAGTATAATCAGATTTTATCTTAAACTTCATCTACTCTATTGTACTAGAGGAGAGAGCTTTTTCACGATACATCAGTTAATTGGTAATGTCCCATTCGTTTATTACTACAAATAAAAAGAAAGATTAACACTTTCATTGCACGACTGCTACACGGTGAAGACCCTGAAATCAGCCCATGCGGGTGGAGTTGACGTTACCAACAGTAAATCCGTGTTTGCCAGCAAGGGGTTCACAGACACTAGCTTTGACCATCCACTCTTCCTCTAGCTTGTGCAGGTCGATGCCCTGATTGTGCTTATCAAGCTCAGCAATTACTTTTTTGACCAGTCGCTCTGGGTCAGTATCGAAAATGACGCGGCTACCAGCTGGTTCTTCAAGCGTTTCAAGTAAATCAGGGATTGCATCAGCCAGACCACCAGACCCAAGTAACACTCCGCACGGCATGTGTGCTTCAAGAGCAGTCGTAAATTCGTGCAAACTACCCATTCGCCCACCTACAGTTATGACGGCTTCGCTACTAAGTACAAGGTGTATATCACGGCCGATATAGTGCATTCCCGTGAAGTTAATATAGTCGAAAAATCCAATTGGCAAGCGGTATTTTTTTGTATGTTCTTTGAGACTAGCGGCTGGGCTAAATCCAATACTCATACCGCCTGCATCTTTGGCTCCTTTTGCAGCATAAAGTGGTAACCCTACTGTAGCTCCGGTTGTAACGACATGGCCTGCTTTTGCTATCTGCAGCCCTATTTCATACGCAAGCCCGCATGACTCTTCGACTGATTCTCCCGCTGCGGCTCCAGATACACATATACTGTAGTTCATTTTTTAGTGTTCCTTACTATTACTTTATAGTGC
>Ga0136555_1000559_pt1 | contig 14576 bp, 13 predicted proteins | sample AntRauTorckE5432_FD_104927 | JGI IMG/M metagenome (GOLD analysis project Ga0136555, IMG submission 104927) | Saline lake microbial communities from Rauer Islands, Antarctica - Metagenome Torckler E5 #432 | ecosystem: Environmental > Aquatic > Non-marine Saline and Alkaline > Saline | place...
AATAAAAAAAAAAAAAAAAAAGGGGGTCCCCAAAAAAAGGGGGCCCGAAAATGGGCGCGTGGGGTTCTGGGGGGGCCGTGGGTTTTTTTTTTTTTTTTTTTGCAACCGAGCATTGCGCAATGCCCGACTCTGAAAAAAAACAAGCTCAGCTCAAAAGTGTGATGCGCGAATTTCGGGACACTTTTTCTTCTGGACACCCCCCCTGTCCAAAAAAGAGGTGTCTCGAAAGCAGACCAGCATTGATTCTAGTTTAACCTTGCTCGGACGTTGTTCGCCAGACTGGCCTCCTGCTTCTGCTGGGTCAAAAGGCTGGCGGTCTTGGCCAAGGCGCATTTCCCAGCGAGTGCCATGCCGTTGCTGCTCGACGAGGTGTGCAACGCCTACATCCGCGATCATGCCGAGACGGCCGTCAAGGCGCTGTGGACGGAGATGGCGAGTCAGCCAGGCACCATGTTTGCGTGGAGCCAATCAGAGGCCACCGCGCTTGCCGGGCCAGTTCACGTTGCCATGCCAATGATGAGCGAGTACTATGCGCTGGTGTGTCAGCACCATCCGGCAGGCGACACCGCCGAAGCCATGTGTGATGTGATTGACCGGGTGTTTAGCAAGGCCCTGCGGGCTCGCGGCATTCAAGCAACGTGCATGGGAGACGGTGACTCGGTTTGGTTTAAATTAGCTGGCTGAAACAAGCAACGTAATTCACGCTTTCACAACCTTGGCTCTTTCACGCTTGGCCCGTACAAAGTCGCGCTTGCACTTGCGCCGCTTTTGCAGCTCTAGGATGCTGGCCACCCGGCTGGCCGGCGTGTAGCCGTACTCGTCTAGCACCCTAGAGAGCGTGTTGAGGGGCACGGCATCCGCCAGGGCCTTCACAGCTGCTTCGTTGCCGGCCTCTGTGGCAGTAAGCGCCCTGGCAATATCCCCGCAGTGCCAGCGGACAAAGCAGGCGAAGGACGGTCGGTTGTACTTGGGCGGCGGCAGCGTCACGGCTCCGCGATGATGCTGCATAAACGCCACCATGCTGACGATGGCGCCTGTCGTCTTGCTGGTGCGTCCAAGGGTCCAGGCTTGGCTGGGCATGTCGACGTAAAATAAATGATCTTGGCACGCAACGGAAGCCAACGAAATTTAATTTATTCTATTATTGGCACCCGAGCAAACTGAGACGTCTTGGGCAGCCGCATGACCCGCGGCTTCTTGGCTGGCGGGGTTTCCGCGTCGCTCCGCTCGCTGCCTGGCGCTTCAGGCCACCGTGTTACAAGGGTCATGGCCAGGCTGCTGCCTAGCGTGCAGACCGCCAGCGAGCACACCCGCTCGGGCACCCACTGCAGGTCAGAGAGCAGTATAGAGCAGTCGGCGTCGATTTCGGCCACCGTGCGTCGCACTGTGGTGCGGTTCTGGGTCGTGCCGTGCCGCCGCTTGGCCCTGCGCTGCTGCTGGCTGTCGTGTTGCACGCGAGCGGTTTGCTGGACAAGCCACTGGTCGAGGCTCTGAGGACAAGGGTCCTTGCGCGCGTAGGCAACGGGCATGAACTGCAGCCGCCACGTTTTGGTGTCGGTCAAGGCCAGCGTGCAGGCCTGGTCCTTGTGGTGCTGCAGCAGCGTGACAATAGAGGGCCACCACAGCACGCGAATGCCAGTGTATCGCACGTGGTCTTTGCCTTTGGTTTCGTGAATTTCGCAGGCCCGCATTCCTGGCAGGGCATTCAGACGAGACAGCGGCAACGCTCGGGCCATGCTTGGCCAGTAAGAAAGAAAATGACGCTTCTACAGGTGTCCGTAAGCCACGTACCCGACCGCTGGAAACAGCAGCGCCACAGAGGCCAACACAACGGCCAGGCCTTTCCAAAACCCGTCGCCTGCGCTGGACGCCTTGACCCAGGCCGAAGCCGTCGCGGTGTGGTAGCTGAGGCACAGCGATGCCATGTCCGTTGAGATGGTCCATTCGACGTCGGCGGCGACCAGGATGTCGCCAGCGTACGCAGCTCGAGCCTTGACCGCAGCGTCGATGATGTGCGACGTTATGGTAGCCTGGAACTCGCTGTTGCCCTCGGCGTCTTCGCTGTCGTCGGCCATGTCCAGCGACATCACAATGTCGCCCTTGACACTCGACGCCGACGGTGTGCCAGTGATGCTGATCCCTTTCCAGCCGGCTGCCTCGGCGGCCTGCTGGAGCCGGGTCATCAGAACGCCGTGCAGCTCGTCGTGCCCTTGCTGGTCGATGTGCAACGCCATGGTGCCTGTAGAAAAAATGCCACATTTCCAGGCCATGGCCGCTGCCAGCAGCTTGGTGGACGAGTGGGTGTACCTGTGCCGCGGGGCTGACCTTTGGATCGACGAACTGGAAGAAACGTACGCGTGGAAGGAGCTGCTGTGGATCAAAGCCCGCTGGCACGGTGTTTTCCCGTGCGCGCTGGACCCTCCGTCACCTCGCCGGTGCATGCGAGTGCGACTGGCCTCGGGACGCGAGCGGCGACGCATGCGCCACTACCTGCGCGACCATCTGGTGCAATCCGCACCGCTCGTAGCGCCGAAGCCTGACAACAGCGTTCTCAAGGATGACTGGCTGGCCATGCTGCGCTCGCAGCTGCCCTTCAACGCGCACTGGCTCACCCGGATCGCTGCTGGAACTCTCGGGGCCGTGCCAAGCGGCTGCTTGGTGGAGATGCAGAGCATCGATCACGTGGTGCTGTACCACGTGCCGACGGCCCAGTACTTTGGCCACCTGCTGTCTCTCATCACAGGGTGCCCTAAGCTGCTGAAGAACAAGCAGGGCCTGCGGCTGGCGCGCGGCATCGATCACATTCTCGTCCAGACGCGCTGCCATCGGCCGGAGACGCCGATGCGCAATGTGCGGCTGCCGAGAGCCATTGCTCAGGCCACTCTGCTGGTGATGGTGGCCGCCAGCTTGCAGCGTCCGCTGCACTTGCCCAGCGGGCCGCTGCAGTCTGTTGCTCTTCAGCTGCGACAGCATGCGCCGTGGCTGACTTCGTGCCCTTTGTTGGGCCAAGACGGCTACCCTGGCATAAAGACGCGATCCATTGGGTCGGGAAGCCAGCCACTTTTGCAACCATGCCCGTCACACGCGGCCGCCGAGCCGCCCCAGTCGTCCAGGACACCTACTGGCACAACCGCCTCCTGCACGGCTGTGTCTCTGTGCTAGTCCTGGTTGCGTTTGCAGTAGCGCTGGCGACGCTGATTCCGGTCGAGCCTGAGTGGGACATTGCAGCGCTAGTCAACGACCGACAGTCTCTCAAGCTGATCTCGGTTTCCGTTCGGGCCCTGGACTGGTACATGGCGCTGGTCACGCTGCCAACGGCCGCGCATCATGCATACATGGCCTCAAGAACCCCAGAGTGGTGGCAGACGTACATTGCTGGTCGCTTCTCGCTGGTCCGCTGGGCAGAGTACACCGTCACATCCACTGCCATGTCCACGCGCCTGGCGGTCCTTAGCGGTGTGGCCGACCTTGGGTCTCTGCTGTGCCTCGCAGGCATGTCGGCTGGCACCATCGCGCTTGGCGGCGTTTTTGAGTACCTGGTGGCGCACGCGGAGGACGTCAAGCCCCGGGTCATCGACCTGCGCATGGTGGCCTGGGTGGTGTTTGGCATTTCAAGCGCCATCTTTGTCGTGCACTGGGGGGTCATTCTGGGCACCTTTGTGGCTGCCACGGCGGGCTCGGGCGACGTGCCGTCGTGGGTGTACGTCGTGTTTATCGGGGTTCTGCTGCTGGACTTTGGGTTTCCTGCTGTGGCCATCTACAGCGGCCTGCGCCCGCAGCGGCCGTACAAACGGGTGGACATACTGTACAGCCTGCTGTCCATTTTCGTCAAGCAGTTTTACATGTACACCATTGCCTTTGGCTTTGCCAGCTACGAGCGCGAACCCCTAGAGACCACCACTGCCTCGCCTTTTGCCTGGCGCTAATGGACACCACCGAAGAGGAGCTGGCCTTTGGGCCGGTCGCAGATCGCCGCAACTGCAGCAGCTTTGCGTGGTGGCTTTGGCTGTTCTTTTCGTACCGCCTGCCAATGCTTGGGGTGTCGCTGTTCCGCCGGGCAGCCCGGACCGAAGAAGACGAGCCTCTGCTAAAAGCGTAGCTGGTGTTAGCGCGAGCTTAATTTAGCCCTCTGCTAAAAGCGTAGCTGGTGTAAACGTGAGATTAATTTAGCCCTGACACCGTCTCATTTTCCATCCATCGCATCCATGGCAAGCGCAACCGGAGGTCTTGCGGTTCTCGAAGCTGAGCCAGAGCAGGGGCTGTTTGGCGGCCCCGATGGTGTCCTGCCAGGGCTCCTGAAGTCGTCTAAAGACGCCAAGCCTGATCGCGCGTCCGATGCCAACGCCATCCTTGCCGCCAAGGACGCCAAGCCTTCTCGTCCAGCGGCTGACGCCAACACTGTTTTGGCCACCAAAGACGCCAAGTCGCAAGGGCCTGCTCGAGCAGCCCGAGTAGAGCGGATCGACTGGTACAAGCACCGTCCAGCCACAGGAGCCACGCCTGGGCCACCAGGGGCCAAGGTGGCGTCCTGGATCGAGCCGGGCCAGCACCCGCACGTTGTCTGGCACCAGCGGTTGCTGCCAGGCGCCGACGCTCGACCGCTGCGGCTGGTGCTGTCTCGCGCTAACGCGGGCATTCCTGAAGCCGTGAGCGTTCAGCGCCAAGGCGACACCCTCGAGTTTCTGTGCGACGCCACCATGCGCCAGTGGCTCAGCGTCGACCTAGTAGGCGGTACCCACGGCACTCGTGCCAACCGCCAGACCCTGCTGAACGCGCTGCTGAGCGACGAGCACGCGTTTCCTGGCGTGCCGCTGAATCTGGCGCTCAAGGCTCAGCCGCTGTGCCTCACGGCCATCAGCAACGACACTCTGTTTACGGCTCTCAGCGTGGCGCGCGGGGCCCTCGTGTTTGACACTGTGAATCCCATGGGCGTGTACCGGGGCTTGGCCGGTTGCCCTCGCGTGAGGGAGGTCATGAGCACCTTGGCGCGTCTGGCAGACAAGGACACTGACCTGTTTTACGAGCAGCTCGGCTGGATGGCGCACCGCTGCTTGGTTGTGTTTTCGGCCAAGGGCCTGCTGCTCAAGCTCAGCTGGCTCTACCTGCTGCTGGAGCTCGACCTGCGCCCAGCCATCGACCTGGCGCACCTCGCCAGCCCCACCGGCATTGCCGGGGTCATGGCTGGCCTGCAGCTGACCCTGCAAGACCTGGCGTGCCGGTTGGTGCTGCTGATCCGCCTCACGGCAGCGCTGCAGTGCACCAGCAACGAGACGCACTGGCATCGCTTTCGGCAGGACACGCACTCGGACTGCACCGAGCTGGCCCGCGAAGCCTCGGCGTGGCACACGTACACGCAACGTCTGGCGACGTCGGGCTAAATTCGGCGGCCGAATCTATTCCTGGCTCGGACGCCTAAATATAGCCGGCCTCGTTTTGTATAAGGGTGTGCGGTCTGGCTGCTCAGTTTCCTCGCAACTTTGATCCTGAACTGCGAGTTCGTTTTTTGACATTCCTTTGCGAATTTCAGTTACTTTCACCCAACCCCTTTGACCATGCCTTCCACCATGTTCAGCTCCAACCAAGCCAAGAAATTGGCGTGCGCGGCCAACGCCCTGTGCAACCCCGACGTTACGACTGCGGAACTCTCTGCTTCGTTCATCATCAAGAACATGCCTGCCCCCAAGACTGAGGCCGGCGATAAGATTCGTGCTCATGTCGCCTGGTTGAGCAAATCAGCTTCCAAGCTGGTTGTCAACCAGGCCGACGCGTTTCGCATGCTGACCGCTAGTGCCCTGTTCGCCAAGATCATCAACGGCGACAACGTGTCTGAGGCTACTTTGCCTACCACCGAGCAAGTGCCCGAGGACGCTAACGTCTACACCCTCTTTGAGGAAGTGTTTGGCGTTTCTGCCACTGGCGAGCACCCTGTGTCGCAGAAGATGCAAGCCGTGCTGACCATGCGCGGCTACGGTCCGGTTGCCCAAGACATGGACGAGGAGGAGGAGCACCCTGTTCCTTCGCCTGCTGCCGAGGAGCCGTCTGAGCCGGAAGCCTCTGTTGAGGTGGACGCGCCTGAGACCTCTGAGGACGTCCAGCAACCCGAGACCGAGCCTGCTGCCATGGACACCGCTGCCGAGGAGGCTGAGCTGCCGTCGACCACTCCTGTGGAACCGGCTGCAATCTCTGCCATTGTGACCCCCACTGAGCCGACTCCGGTCGGTACAGTGCTGGTGGGCATTACCCTCTCCAAGGATCAGTTTGGTGCTGCTACGGCCACTGCCGTGCCGCAGACTGAGGCCAACCAACCTCCGTTGGTGCCTCAAGCTGCCAGCACTGCCAAGCCTTCCGTCACCCTTCGCTCCACCGATAGTGATGTCTTTGCTGCCATCAATGCTGCCAAGGAGTCACGCAAGAAGATTACTGATGCTGAGCTCGGTAGTGCTGTTGGCGCTATGAACACCGCCCTGCCCCCTCGCTTGTCTGGTACTGTCAACACGCACTGCGGCAAGTACGCGGGCAACAAGCCCGAGGAAAACCCGTTTATCATTCTCGTCTGCAAGGTTGTCATGGGACTGACCGAGTCGGTGCGCGAGTCGGTGTACGTGGCCCTCCGGGGTCTCGTGCTCTTGACCGCTGCCGACTTTAAGGACTGTGACAACAACAGCGACCCCAACTCTGTACCAATCGGACCAAGCGGCAAATCGGGCTACTCCCTAGAGGACATGACCCGCGTCCTTGCGACGGCTGCCAAAAAGGTCTCTGAGGACGACAAGGCTGTGCTGCACTTGATGATCATTCTGATTGCCAAGCGCTCCGACCCTCTGGTCGACATTCCGCACGCCTTTGCCATGCACCCATCGGACGCGGCGTTCATCACGTTCCTCGGCGCTACAGACCCTGAGGGCACTACTGCCAAGGCTATTGAGGCTCTTTGTCAAAAAGAGATTATCAAACGTCTTTTGGCGTTCAACTACACCCTGGACGACGCTCTGAAGGTACTGCTGGCGCTCACTGCCAACGGCAGCCTGGCCCACATCTTGGGTCGCATGCGCAACGGCAAGCGCACCGCCGCTTACTTCAGCGCCTTTTTGCAATGCATCATGCTCGCCGCGCACTACTCCAAGTCGCTGCTGACGGATGTTATTGTCAAGGACGATGCGTACAAGACGGTTGGTCTCGAGGAAGAAACGCTGGTCAAGAACGGCAAGACCGTTGCTGCCGCGTGCAAGTCTATGTTCGACAGCCTGATCAAGGAGGCCGACGAGGCCAAAGAGATGCCCGCCGTGCTCAAGAGTCTCAAGGATGCTGCCGCTCTGGCAGTATCCCTTCTGAGTACCTGGGTGTCTCGCTTTGTCATGGTGAGCCTGGACGCTCTTGACAACGACAACGCCGGCCCGTCAATCTGGGTCGAAGTTGCACTGACGTCCAAGAAGTCTGGCCAAGCTCCAGTCAACACATCGCCTCTCAACAGCACGGCCAAGGTCGTTTCCGGCAAACTCGCTGTCAAGCACTGTGAGTTTTCTGCCGGCAACTTGGCTGTTATCATGGCGATGAAGGACCCCAACAGTCGCTACGCTGCTTTGATGTTCTTTTTCTGTTACGACACGCGTAAAGCGGTCACGGAGATGTACATTATGGCTGAAAAGGACGAGCGTGCTGCCCACGCTCTCGCTTTGTTCAAGAAGCTCATCAACACGGCTGTTGTCGCCAACAACACGGTGAAGGAAGGGGTACCACACACTGATGCTCAGATCCGCATGATCCAAGCCATCTTTGTGGCCCTGCACTACACTGACGTTGTGGACGGCAAGTACGCTCTGGCTCTACTCAAGACTGAAGTGGCCGCTGCCAAGCAAGTGTTTGCTCAGTGGGAGCGACTCTCGTTCAAATCGGGTGTCACTCCTCCTGCTGCTCAAGCCCCTGCCAACCCAGTGGACAACGACGACGAGGAAGAGACTGGCCAGCCTGCTGCCAAGAAGGCTCACACCGAGTCGGAGTAATCCATCGGTGCCCTTTAGCGAGTGTGTGCGTGTGCAATCAATTTAATGTTGAACCAAACTGCCATTTGTCATGCTTTGCTCACCCATAGTCTTTTTGGCGGTAATCCTTGCGTGGTCAGCAGCCCGTGCCAAGCGCGTCACTGCGGTGGTCTACGCCCATCCAGGCTGCGTGTTTGGGGACTTGTCGTGGGACCTGACACTGCCGCTGGGCCAGTGCGTGGCCGTTGGCAACGCCAGCATGAGGCTGGACCTCACACACCCCCGGGGCTGCAGCACTGGCGGCGACTGCGTTGTTCGCTCGTACTCTGGGGCCCTGTGTCACCCTGACACACTGGTGAGTGCAGCCAGTGTGCCGCTTAATCACCGCTGCACGCCAGTAATTCTAGGGACCAGCCTTTTGGCCGTTCGGGCGGGATGCCGAGGCTCGCCTGCAGTCGCAACGGACAAGCCGCTGGTTGTATTCGAGGCTTTGACGTCCGAGCCTGTGCCTGCAGTGTGCGAGTGCTGGGTCTCGCCGTACGCTCTGGGAGCGGTCGGGATTGCGGTTGCTGTGCTGGTGGCACGGCTGCGGCGGCCGTATCACGGGTGGCACACGGCGGTCGTAGTGCTAACCGGCTGGCGCCGGTGGCTGGATCCCCGTCAGCAGGTCGAGGATCGGCTCCCGGGACCGTAGCGTCCGGTCATTTACCATGCCACGGTGCACTGGCGGCAAGGTGCGCAATGCCGGGGTGCTCAAAGCCCTTGTGGCCGCTCGCGCAAAGCGCCACCGGCAAAAGCCCACTACGTTTGAGAACCAGTACGCCTTGGACCCGTACGTTCGGGCGGCGATGCGCAGCAGCGTGGTCGCCGATCATGCCAAGTGCCGAGTGATCCTGCGCCTGGCTCGTCAGGCCTGTCTGCTGCTGTACCGAGCGCTTGCCAGCGAGGGCTTTACCGAGTTTTTCGGGATGCAGCGCCACCTGCTGTGCGTCATGCTCAAGTGCAAGTTTGGTGCGTACTTTGGCCGGGCTTCGCTGGCGCTGGTGATGACCGAGTTTGGAGACGAGCTGGCCAAGCACGGATTTGTCGAGGAGCCCGAGTTCTGGAACGACAGCGACCACCACCACCACCTGAACCGCAAGTACGATCCAACATGCCTGTGCTCGCGCGTGACGCTAGCGCAGACCCGTCGCCAGTACGGCAAGTCGATGGTCATGCAGTTTGCTGCGGCCGTGTACATGACCATCTTTGATCGCGAGACGGTGCTGCTGACCAGCCATCGCCAGAAGCTGAATGACCAGAACCGGGCCGAGGTGGTGCGGCTGCTCAAGGTCTTTGGCCAGGAAACCCCGGTCATCAACTCGGGCGTCGTCACGCTGGCCAACGGCAACCAGCTGATCGTGCGAGCCCAAGGCGGTCTCCGTGGCATCCGCCCGACCAGCATGATGATTGACGAGGCCGCGTTTGTGGAAGAGTCGACCTTTTCGCGCATGATCATGCCCATCATGATCAACCCCAACCGCGTAACGCACGCCTTCACGACTCCCAACGGCGACAACTTCACGTGGAGCCACCTGCTGTCCTGCACCGAGGAGTACCGCGTCGTCATCATCCGCGACGTCTGCGAGCGGTGCCGGGACCAGGGCCGCAACACGTGCCTGTGTATGGCGCATCACGCGCCGGACGTCTTTCGCAGTGCCGAGGTGCAAGGCCTGATGAACGCGTTTTACGGCTCGGACCCCCAGGCGTACGCCGAGGAAGTCCTGGGCATCACTGTTTCGTCCGATGCCACGGCCCTGCCAGCCGCGTGGATCGACCGCATGATCGGCCGGCCCTGGCCGTTTCCGCACAAGCTCGACCCGGATCGCAAGCGGTTGTACCTCAGCTACGACCCGACGGGTTCCAACATCAGCGGCACAGCGTTTGTGGTGGCTGCGCAGGACCGGGATTCGCGCACCGTTGCGCTGGTGCACATCGACTACGAGATCTTCAAGACCGACACCATTGACATTGGCGTTGGCAAGCTGGTTGCGGACATGGTTGCTCATCTGGCCAAGCGCTTTCCTGGGCACCAGCTCATCACCGCCCTCGAGTGCAACAACAACCTGAGCCACACAACCAACGTTGCGGGGATGATCGACGGCGCCTGCCGACTGCACCGGATGCAGTGCCTGCACACGACGCGCAAGATGCCTGGAGGAACCAGCACACCGGGCCTGCTGGTGGACCCCAAGACCAAGATGGACGGCTACTTGTGGCTGCGAGGCATGATGGACCGCGGCGAACTTCTTCTGGACCCTGACCTGCGCACGTCTGCCAAGTCGGTCCGCAGCACGCGTGAATCTGAAGCTTCAATGGTACAGGCTCATTTGGACAGCCTCAAGCGCCAGTTGCAGGCCCTCAAGCTCGTGATGGGCCCTCGGCACGTGCAGATCAGCGGCAAGCACGACGGGAGCAACGACGATCTGGCCATCACCATGATCAACCTAATGTGGCTCATGCGCAGCTCGAGCTTCAGCGTCCCTGACGTGGCCGTGCCGCGCAACATGCGAGCGATGCTGGCTCGCGGCTAGGCCTGGAAACCGCTCATTTTTCTTCTTCTGCTGCCGTTGCACCATGTCCGTCAACTGCCTGTGGATTCGCCAGCGCAGCACTCGCCTGAGCCGCCTGACTTCGCTGGCCAAGCTCCTGATGCGAGCGCTCTGGCCGCTGCTGCTGGCTATGCTGGTTGCGTACACGGCTGTGATGTACAGCCAGTTTCTGACGTACCGCGGGGTCCAGCAGACGCGCTTTGACGGGTTCGAGGTCAACACCAGCGACGTCTTTTTCAGCGTGCTGGCCGTGGTCGTGACCAACCTGGCCTCGCTGTACTGGGGTTACACCTTTGCAGCTACGATGGCGACTCGACGCACCCAGCAGCGCCTGGTGGGCCAGGTGTTGCAGCGCTGCGCCACCTTGCAGACTGGCCTCTTCATGCTGACCTTTTTGCATCCCGATAAAGCCTGGTTTGCCGTGTCCTTGTCCAGCTCGTACAGCATTGGGGCCTGCACCCGGGGCCTCCTGACCATGTGTGCGTCCCAGTCCCGGCGTCGAGCAGCCCGGCCTCGCGAGCTAGACGAGCAGCTCTTTCAAGACGACGCCGACGAAGAGCTTCATTTACCGAGCCGTATCGAGGATGACGCAGACACTATGCTTGAAGCTCGAGTACATGGCTCGCAAGGCCGACGGGACTGACGTGCGCGGCTATTCGTGGGGCGATGCCCGAGAGCCAGACCTGCTGTGGCAGCACTTGCGGGACCTGCTGCAGGACCCGGAGTCGGACCTGATGAGCGTGCACGACTTTGTGTTTAGCGAATTTATCAACAGCTCGTCCTCGGTTGCTCGCGGTAGCATCTGTCCCTCGCCTGCTTGTTCCGACGCACAGGCCAATCTGCTGTTCTTGCGGTTCTGGATTGTGACCCTGAGCATCGGGTCCGTGCCCGACATCTGCGGGCATGCCATCCGGCGCTTTATGGGACCCGAGGGCGAGACCTGGTGGCGGCTCGAGGTGCAGATGGAGTACAACTTGCCACACATTTTGCGCGACGCGCGCGGCCTTGAAGACGCAGCCTCGGTAACGCAGCAACTGGACCGGTTGTTCATGGACATGGTCGAGTCCCGGACGAGGGGCACGACCAGCGGCCGCTACAACGAGCTGGTGCTGCGTGGGCCTCGGCCAGACGCCCACTTTCCGGACTTTTACGACGTGCTGCTGCTCGCCGCACAGCAGGGCCGGCGAGTGGATCTGAGCCTTCCGGTGGTCCTGGAAACGGCCCGGTCGGACGGCCTTGACGCAGACCTGGACATCTCGGACGTGTTTGTGCTGGACTGCGGTGGCGACATATTTGGGCCCAACCACTACGGCTGGCAGGAGCAGCCGCTCAAGTCCCTGCCCACAAGCTCGGTTGTGGTTCTGGACCCGGGCTTGCAGCCTGGTTTGGCCGACGTCTGGACTCTTCTGGCCGAGCGGTCGCTGACATCCGCGCAAGGTACCGTGCTGGCTACCGAGAAGAGCGCTGGGATGCTGGACCCGGCAGTACCTTGGAGGACCATTGTGCGAGGCATTTGCTTGGGCGACACGAGCTGGCTGGACGCCTATTGTCGCCGCGAGCCCGGGCTCAGCGCCGAGAAGCCCAAGTGCTTGGTGCTGTCCGAGCCTGGCTTGGTAAAGCGCGTGATCAAGGACAAGTGGACGCCGCCCAGCAACACACACTGGATGCTAGTGCTGGTGAGCCGCAGCGTGTTTGACGCCGTCGCCATTCAGTCGATGGCCATTGCCGGCGCGCATCACTTTTTTACCAAGGTGCGAGAGCCGTACAGCGACGACTTGGTGCTGACTGGCGCGCTGGTGTTGTGCTCGACTCAGCATCAGTGTCAAAACGTTTGCGAGCAGCATTCCACGCTGCAGGCCCATACGACGTACTCGGCCACCAGCCAGCTGCTATCCGAGAGCTCGGCGTGGCTGCTGTGCGAAGACTTGATGGACCATTCGGCTTGGATGTGGTACCCCTTGCTAAAAGCTTACTGCGAGCGCGAAGTCAAGCCCAAAGTCGTCTGGTTACACTCGCTGGCTGTCTTAGAGTCTCCCATCGACGTATGATTGGATGCTTTGTGGTGTTCCTAGCCTTGCATGGTGGCTTTAAAGTTCAATTAAGGCGCCAGCTCTGGGTCTAGCGTTTCGCACTTCATACACACAATCTGCCAGCCAGCTTTGTAGCAGCAGTTGCGGGCCATCACCTGCTGGCAGCACACGCTGCACAATGTCCACAGCACCCCGCCTACCTCCACGGCGTGTCCTGCCAGCTGGATCTGAATCATGGTCAAGGCCCGACCGTAGTCGCGGGTGCACCACCGACACGTTTCGAGCGGCGTGTCGCTGTAGTTGCTCACCACAGGGTTCTTGCACCGCTTGTCGACGTCCAGCTCGCGCGACTGGTCCTGGGTGATGGTCGCGCAGCAAACGCAGTAGAGCATGGGCTTGAGACGCGAAACGCACTCGGCGTGTGACAGCAGCTGGCGGTGCAGCAAATCCGGGTGTATCCAGTACACCTTCGGCAGCGGCAGCGTGTACTGCGTCTGCAAGCTCGGTCGAGGAACAGTCGCGTCAATTTGCCGGCGGTCTGAGACCCATCGCACGAGGTCGACAGCTCCGACATTGTCGCGGTCTACCGGCACTGGCCACTGCACACCCTGCGACTCGGCTGCAAGCCGTCGCAATTCGGTAATTCGGGATCGCGCAGGCAGGGCGGCCAGCAAAGGCGTGTTCTTGGTGATGCGGTTGCGGCACGTATAGCTCGGGTCCTTCAGGGCCCAGCGTGCGTCGTGAAAGTAAAGTGCCCATGGTTTGCGCAGCGGCAGGCCCCAGACGCAGCCGGCGATGTAGGCTGCTACTGCTACCCACACGTATAGGCGCTGCTCCAGCGTCAAAGGGGCTTCCAAGAGCGCCTCGTCGCCAGAGAACCTTCGGTACAGCCCGAGGTTGAAGCAAAAGGGCAGTCCGTTGACGTGGTCGCCCAGGATGGCTGCGGTCACGTCCAGGGGCAGCTTGAGATGCGTGCGCTTGAGTGCGGTTGCTGCTTTGGACCGATACCCCAGCATGATTTGCTGGACAATCCCTCGGGGACCAGGCAGGTCTTTGTTGGGTCGCAGCAGGTCCGTTGGCCACAGCCGCAGGTGCCAGTACACAGCTTCACAGAGCGTGGGCGGGGCTGCCAAAGCCACCGCTAGTGAGCTAGGCAGGCCTGGTATGGTCGTCCAGGCTTGGAAGCGGAGCATCCGCATCAAAGCCGCTTGCCGCTGATGCACCAAACGCCTCCAGTCCCGTGCTTTCGTAGACGTGACGCAGGCGAGCCTGGCTTTGGTCCGTTCGAGTACGACGACGGATATCATCAAAACGGCGAAAGTGTAAGGCAGTTGGGAGAATCGCGAGATGCTGCGGTACATGGACGGCATGGGCAGCTCCAGCAGCAACGTCGGGTCGTTCTCGAGCCACTTGCAGAGTGTAGGCCAGTGTCTAGGCCAGCGCAAGGCCATGACGTCAGCGGCGTGATCGGGCAGCGCATGCTGCGACACACATTCGGCAGGCAGTGGCGAGCAGTGCTTGATGGCGCTCACCTTGTCCGACAGAGGGTGGCGCATGGGCTGCGGATCCAGCCACAAGCCGCTGGAAAAGCCGTTGTGTCCTTCGATGATGGTCGGCACCACGCTCCACGCTGCCCAGTACGGCATCGGGGCTACAAAGCCCGACAGCTTGTCCAGCGGGCTGATCCCGGGGTGCATCAGCCAGTCCGGGTGAACGCCGTTTTCCTCGGGACCGGCGTACATCGACACGCGCTGGTCAAACGCTTGGCCGGACCCGTCAATGCTGCTGGCCACGTGCGCAACGGCCACCATGCTGTTCTGCCAGTTCAGCAGACACGCCACGCACTTGCGCGTAAACAGGTCGAGCGGCAGCTGGCCCGTCTGCGCGTACGTCTGCAGCTCGCTCTCGGTGACAAACGCTCGCAGTCGACAGTCGGGCAGCTCGGCCGAGAGCGCCCGGATGTCCGAGTCAAAGCT
>Ga0136555_1000560_pt1 | contig 14574 bp, 14 predicted proteins | sample AntRauTorckE5432_FD_104927 | JGI IMG/M metagenome (GOLD analysis project Ga0136555, IMG submission 104927) | Saline lake microbial communities from Rauer Islands, Antarctica - Metagenome Torckler E5 #432 | ecosystem: Environmental > Aquatic > Non-marine Saline and Alkaline > Saline | place...
TTCTTACAGAAATACCAAGGTGAATTCGATTGTGTATTGGTGTGTCCTCCGTATTATGATATGGAAATTTATCCGGAAGGTGAACAGAGTATAGATACTTACAAAGATTACGACTCTTGGCTCGAAGGATACTGGGGTCTTACCGTTGAAATGTGTTGCAAGGTTACAAAAACCGGAGGTATCTTTGCTTTTATTGGTAATAACTATCAATCACTCAAGGGTAAAAAAATAGCATTAACAGAAGACCTTCAGCGAATCGTGGAACAATGCTATACACCTGTTGACATGGTATATCTACAGAACCGTACATCACCATTGCGTGTTAACGCTAAAGACCGCACTGAAAGAATGTATATCTATATCAAAAATTAAAATCTTCTAACCTTTTATATATATGCAATGTGATGGCTGGACATGTGCTTATTTTTGTGTTTTGACAGTTATACTGACCATTATCAGTACCATTGTTTTTCACGTGCTCTTTGTTTCATGGTTTTCTTTTTATTATGTAGGTAATTATCATTCTGCAGACTTGATCCGTTGGAGAGAGGCCAATCTGGCTAAAATCAGATAACATACTTGTTATAAAAATTAAATTGAAAAATAGAATTTATGTAATGCAGGAACATATCGAGAAAATAAAAATTAAAGATAATGTTATTGTGTATATACATGAACCCGATTCACATAAGAGAAAAAGTATGCATGAGGACATGAAGAATTTCCCTTCATACAGACTGCGCTCTAGATATGAACCCAGTGGACACGATGTTCGTTGTGACAATTGTTTCCATTGGACATCAACAGAGGATGCTGTAAATGCCTGTTGTGGACGTGACCATAATGGTTGTAACAGTACTCATGTCAGAGTAAATTGTTCACACTGTGAAGACGGCGAAGACGAGTTAGGTCATGTGTATTTTTACTATGATGAAATGGACGATTTTAAATTGCGTCCCGGATTATGGAAACCAACGGGAGATATGATTTTAATGTTAACAAGCACAAAGTATAAGCATCTTAACACGAAAAAAGGTACATCAGGGCTAAATGCAATTAATAAATTATGTTTATTCATACTATCATATCCCACACAAGCATGCACTGCTCCCTGTTTTCCCATAAATTCAACGGTTTCTAGCTTTGTTGTTAGAGGATAGGGTGGTTGATGCCATACGTTTGGATTTATCTGGCACCCACCCTCGCCTTTGAAATAGAAGGCCTCAAAATCTTCTGGATGAACATTTTCGGTGGGAGGTGCCAACACTAATATAAAATCAACAGTAGGGCAGGTATTAAAAAAAACCTGCCCTCCATCGGGATGGAAATTAAATTCGCGTGTAACAATAAGATTATCTTGTTGTTGTCCTGTGATGTAAGCTTCCGATGCTGCAGAATTTACAGCCAAATTATGAGCGCGATAATTTCCTTCACGATCTATCCAGAAACGAAACGTGTCTTCTACATATCCTGCACCTGATCCCGTTCCTTCCATTAATGGTAATTGTTCTGCTGTTCGAGGCCAAGGCACTGTTATAACTTTTTCTTTTCGATAATCTTCTATAGTATTGATTAGGTTACCATATTTTTTAAAGTTATCAGGAGTAGCTTGTTTGACAGTAACTGTATATAAATAGGCGTTATCGAGGCCAGAATAATTAGCATAACCAGACATTAATTGAATATACATGTCAATTTAATTTATTAATTTAAATTGATGTGGGTGATAATATCATAATGACATCTAGTTCCGTTTACATACGTGATGTGGACTTTATAGTTTACGATGCCGGTTACCATGATCGTCTTTTCGATAGTGAAGAAGATATGTTCGCCGAAATAAACGGTAAGACTTTACCTGAAGTTTTAGAATACTACAGTGAAATGAAATGCATAGCTATTTATGATTTCGGTCAACCTATCTTCGAAGATCTGGATGATTATCCAGCCCTTAGGGAACATATTGGTAACAACAACCTATTTTCAGGTGTTGTTATAGTTCCCATGGAAGATGATTCCGACACCAAAATAGGCCTTTACCAATTAAATAACATCAAAGACGCTATGAAAGAACTTGGGCATTGTGCATGCATTGGCACTGTTTATGCCATGCGGTTTGAACACAACTGTAATTTTTCCATATTGACTGTTTTTGATGACACAGAGAGTAAGTAGTTATTCAAAGACAATGTCTTTTATTTAAAAATTCGGTATGCGCCTAAACCCAGGAGTGACAGACGACCGCCGGCTGGCTGAAACTCATCTTTGTAGCATCGTCGCACATAGCCCAGAGCAAACTTCCTCCATATAGTAGGAACTTCCTGTCATCATCAAATTGCGGGGCCTCAATAATTTGCAGGGCCTCAATAAGAACCGCTATCTCAACACGTTATTACGTAGTCCGCACGAGCGGGTAACTACAGGTTCATCATGGTATACATGACTGTTAGGCATTCGCCCTGGGAACGCGTAGGCATTTGCGTATACGTTTATTTTATTTTAAATAAACGCATATTTAATGGCCAATCACATCAACAAAAAGACACGCCGAGGTAAGAAAAAACAGTATGCCAAAAGATGTAGAAATCGTTTCGGTGGTTGTATTATCGGTGGTGGTAAAATAATTACATGTAGTTTCTGTCTGGGACCAACAAGGGTGGGACGAACAAAATTAGCGACAGCACTTTATGATCGCAGCAACAAGTAAGTAATTAATTAATAGTTCAAATCAGTAATTTTGCTGTGTTCTTCTGCTTGTTTTACTACATACTGTGTGGATACATGTTGTCCAATACGTCTAATTTCCGATATAGGACATTCAAGTTGACGCAAATCCCAAGGTAATGAACCTGACTTTAAGTTTCGTACAATGTCATTTATAGCAGATCCTTTGGATAATTCATCTTTGAAGTATTTTTCAACAGCCGTTTGCACTTCTGTATACATCATATATATATAATTTTATATTTAAAGTTTAAAATGATTTCCAGTTAAATAATAACAAACAAAATGGAAGTTCTCATGTATAAGACTGCCAACTCATCTAAATTACTGGACAGCGACATAGTTACTCATAATCTAATAGAAACATCAAAAATCAGTGATCCGAGCTATGTTATGTCAGCAAGTACTGCGTGGTTAAGGATAAATTCAGGTAAAACACTGCACGACTTGCAAAACATGTTCAAGAAATTAGAGCTGCCAACTGTAATTATATCAAAGGACAAAGAGGATAATTATAGGCTATGTGTCCCTGGCAACGGGGTCATCGAGGATGAATTAAAATATGAAGCAACCTTTATCAGTAGTCCCATATTAGCAGCCAGGACAAAACAACCCACTATAGAACAACTAAAGGTTACTGGATATAGTTGTAGCAAAGGTTACCGCTTCCCTATAAAATTACCAGCCATCGAAAAAATACAAAAGGAAGGCGATATTTATTCACAATTACAGTGGGCAGCTATTAAATTCTCCGTAGATTATGTTGTAGTTAATCCTGATGATGAACTTAAAAAAGATCTTTCTAAACTAGATGATGACAAAAAAACATATGTCAAATGTCTATTGTTCAATACTCCCGAGGAACGTTTATATGCATATATCAATTCAGAAACAAAGCAATGCGTATCAGAGTTCGGTATACTTGTGAAACCCTCGGAAAATGGCAACGCGGAAAGTGAGCTGGTCGTTCATTTGCCAACGTATCTAAATGCTTAATTTAGAATATTGCTATAAGATTCAAAAGAACACTGTGTCTCCTGTAAAAACGCGTCGGCATTCTCATGTTCCAGGTTAATCCAAGTAACTATTTTTCCTTTGAGTCCTGATTGAAAGGTATACATAGATACAGGTAGTTTCCGTAAGTTTAATTTGTTCCTTATAATACGACCTCCCGATATGTCGGCTAACACTCGCACATAAACGTTGGCCATCATACGGTCCATGTTTGTCAATGTGTTAATGTGGTCTAGATAGTTTTTACATTCTGTACTGGGTATTGAAATATCAAACCCCATGGCTTCTATATCCTGTTGTACTTTCAGATAATGTTGACCGATTTCGCTGTAGTGTTTACCTAAAAGTTTATATATATGATATATATCATTCAAATAAGTTGAATAGTTACCATAACACGTGATTGCTCTACGCAATCATGTATAGCCTTTGTTTCTATTTTTACGCGATCACGCAAGAGTCCAGTAGACATTAACTTTAAAATGCATTCATTTTGATTATTTAAAATGAATGCATTTTAATGTTAATAATGTCACAACGAAGAGCAGGAGATTGGACTTGTCCAATATGTAAGTTTAATGTTTTTGCAAGTAAAAACGAGTGCAGAAAATGTCATACCAATAAACCTAGCGGGGCCATTGAAAAACCAATGCGACCAGGTGACTGGATCTGCAAAGGATGTAATTTCCGCTTATTTGCTAACAAAACACATTGTTTCAAATGTAATCTGGACAAACTAGGCCAGCCAGTCAATGATAATATTGTAGACGACAAGTTATGTGGCATATGTATGAACAACGAAAAGAACACGGGATTTCTACGCATTTAGTGGCATGTCATTCATGCGCGTTACATATATTCAACGACACTAAAAAATGCCCTGTTTGCAGGCAACCAGCGGAACAAATTATCAAGGTATTTTAAGAAATCGGTCATATGCATTTTTAAGGCCACAGAGTTAGCCAGCAAATGATTATACCTATGATATTGACATTGAGGTCAGGTAAATACTAACGGACAAGGTATTTAAATTTACAGGTGTTCTATCAGTATATGTTCCGGTCGTGTCATAACAGATGAGGAATCCAATCGCTTATCACATATTAACGATAAGTCAAAATTATGGAAAGCAAAACTAACATAACTGACATCGGTACTTGTATATAAATCTGATTGCCAATAAGTTCGGTCGTCATATGTTACAGATGCAAACGATATTCCATTTTCTGGTTCATACGTAACCGTTCCCGTGTTATTATCTGTAAAATACAAACTAATGTCTGCACCGGATACTAGACGCGCGTCGTCAATTAGCGTTACTCGGTAACCACTTGTATCATCGTCGTCATGATAATATATATTACCACGAATAGCAGGAGTACTAAATACGTAAGCCCGGCTGCTTACGTCCAGGTCTACATTATTGAAAGATACCTCATCACCAGACGCTGTACCATAATAGTAATTGTCTGCAGTTGCGTCACCATAGTTATTTGCACAGTTATCAATGAATAAGGTGTCATAGTCTACAACAGATACGTAACCACTCACTGTGGTGAAAATCAATTGTGAACCGGATAACACGGTTATTTCTTCGTCAGCCTCTAGATAACATCCATCCTGATTAATATCAGTGAAATTGCCATAGCTACTGTCTTCTATACCAGCAATATCATAACATGACATGCCTCCTCCGATACTGATATCAAGCTGTCTTAACACGTTAGCATTCGTTGGCAAGACCGTGATTGATTCTAAGAAACCATTATCTTTAAGGATAGTGGTATTGTCTGTCTGATTTACTAATTTAAATAGGGAACCCTGGACATCATTTGTAAATCCATCTGTGAATGTTGTAGCTTTGCTCCAGACAGTGAAAGTGCTTGCTGTGGTTGTTCCATCTATCAGGACATTAGTGTTTATAACCGTATTAAGTACGCCCTGACCTGCACCGAAATCATATGTCTCGCCAGGGGGGGTGGTAACTGTGTATGTGTTACCATAACCTTCTCCTGTCAAGACACCCCCAACACTGGCAATTTTTACGCCCTCAGCGTTATATATATCAAATGATATTGTATTGTCAGCCCCGAAAGCACGCGAGGTGGCGGCCACGCCTTCTATAGCATCCAGATACAGTATAATTTCCGTAGGGTCTCCCGCTATCCAACCTGTATATTGTATACCTTCTATAGTTACATCGAAGGTTGTACCAAATGTACCATCCGGATCGTTAACAAGATCGAAATCAATTGTGGGAAACTGTCCACTTTCCAATTCAGCAAATTGGGTACGTGTCATATCTAGATAAACTTGGTTGTTATCCACACGGTCCTGTTCTTCATTATCACTATAACGCGGTGTATGCATTGCTCTGACTACTAATCCGTAGTTAAATGTCATAGCTTTGTCAAAAATAAGCGCCCTACTACCAAGACCAGGAACAGCTACATTTAGTTTCAGTTGATGTTCTATAAACCGGTGTCCATTATCCAAATTATTTGCAACTTGTGACAACGGTGGATGAATATCATAAATCTTGACCCATGCTGTTGTTGCAAGTTCATTAACTAAATTCAGGTTGTGTATGTTGAAACTCTTGAAATCTGTATCGATCGTGTCTACTATTGTAACTAAATTAGAACCCATTGAGGTGTCATGCATCTGGGTATCAAAGGCATCTTCTTTATCTGTGATTGGCATAGGATTATTGTTATCCACAGGCTGATTGTTTTGCAGACCGGGATACACATATATAGCGTTACTACTGTCCGTAAATGTATAGGTATTACCTATGGCAACGCCCGAATTATCGGCTAAAGAATAATATAACGCCACATCGCCAAATTTAGGGTGAGACAACCTGTCAGGCTCAGTTGTCATGTTTGAGGAAGCTTGTGCATGACCACACACATCGGACATCACCACATGCAGTGAATTGTGCCCAGTATATACATTACCGTATAGAAAATCTCTGACTGTTGAACCTATTTCTTGTAACTTTAAATATGACAAACTGTTATCAGGATCATCCATTTCCGGCACACTCACATGTCTATGCAATGTTTCTACAGGATAACCAAGAATAGTGTCAACATACGAACCTAACGGGTCCAATTCCACTTTGCTGACAGATAAATCAAGATAGAATATATTATCAGTCTCAGTAGATGTTACAGTATGGTTAGCTAATGGCGGTATACTAAATTCGCCGCGTGATATGTAAACTATCTGGTTACTGGCATCTGTATCGGGATATCCTTCATCATCCATCCATTCCAATGCCCCCGATATAGAAGTATATGTGGCTTCAACCTCACTGAAACTAAAATCACGGATGGTTTCAAAATAATACTCAGGGGCATCTGTTAATAATGCTACATAACTAGAATCATAATGATGTGTGGGTACTATGACTATTGTATTTTCCAACCCTTCCAAATTTTCTAAAATACCAGTAAACAATAGCTGTGAATTAATGGTTACTTCTCCGCTAACATCAATACCAACCAAACTGACATCACCTAGGGCATTTATATTCTGGATAAAGGTCAAATTACCATTATCATCATCAGATATGACATACCCGGGCTTAATAAGATTAGTTAAGTTACCAGTGTATTTTTCACCATTTAGACTTACATCTGATATTACATTAGTAATACTATTGAGTGATGCTATAATTGTAATATTGTTAAGATTTACGGTATCGCCGAGTTCGGTACCAGACGAAGACATCAACATGTAGTCATCCATAATGATATAATTGCTCCAGTCTTGTCTCAAATTGCTATTTATTAATATGCTACCCGATACACTTGTAGAGTCAAGATCGAGTCCGTCATTGTCCCTTAAAGCCACAGTTAAAGTGTTAATAACACTTTCTTCGCCGGGTACTGAGTCAAGTGTATATGCTTCATGATTAGTCAAAGTTACATAAAGAGCAGATTTATTCTCCAAATGGTCAGTTCCAGTACTAGTTAAAATGCCACCAGACACGTCAGCCCAGGACACTTTCAGTGAATTTTCCACTTCACCTTGTTGTACATGAGCGGTATGTGTGTAGTCGTCGGTCAATTTGATTTCGGTTGGCTGATTTTTGAAGCCATAAGTCAATTTCAATTCAGTATCCGATGATATAACAACTATGCTCAACCAACGGGCACGCATGTCAAATTGGCGTGTTATATGATTAGAATCCACAGTATAGGTATCGGTTGCTATTGTATCATTGATATCACGCGGACGTGCATCAACGTCGTCAGTATCCTGGTCGGTATTTGCCCATAACAATACAACGGTACCTGCGTCATCAGCTTCATGTGTCAATACTACACTGGTATAGGACTTAACATCCAACCATGGTGTGTTGTTATTATCTGACAATGCGGTACCTACGGGTACTTCTACTAGATTTCCTAGTTGTGTATCGTTAATTCCGGTCCATTCAGTTATATTTGTATCAATAGTAAGTGTATCTGGTAATAATGATGGAGATAGAAATACAGACATTATATCATGTGTATTATTTTTTAAGCTGGTCCTTCGCGCGGACTCGGGGAAATTCCGCGCGAATTTTTAGTATAATATAATGATTACTTATTGTTATTATGCTTCAACATCATTGTCCAGCAAATCTTCCAAAACTGAAGCCGTTATGGTGACTGGTTTATAATTACCATTGACAAAAATATGCTTTTTGCCAGGAGGATAAAATAATATATCACGACGATAGTTAGTGCTGGCCGCGAAATGTAAACCTTCCGCAACTGTTACAGGTCTAGCCAGCGGGATATCACGTGTAGACAATCCAGGAACTGGTAAATTGAATAATATATTGTTAGATAAATCAACCGAAAAGTCTTCTTCTAACGCACTGGCTAATCCAGAACACACGTCGTATAACCGTACCCACACAGGAGTAGCTGTTTCGTTGACGATGTTTACTGAGTGCAGGTTAATTGGCCCGTTACTAATATCATTAACAGTGGTAAGAGGACCGCTTATTGTTAAGTCGAACATTTTACCATCATCAAACTCGCCTTGAAATGCTACGGGTAATGGATTATACGGATTGATACTTTCTGCACAACCTGGCTTTTCCGGTTGTCGTATATTCAGATGCACGAACATTGCGTTATTACTACCATCATGCAGGCGACCACTTGCTGTGTATGTACTATCCAATATGTGTGCGCTTAAGTCTGTCAATGAGTAAAATAGGGCAGTATCGCCAAATGCAGCCTCAATCACATCACTTGTTCCAGCTTGCGAATTTCCATATATATCCGCTGGATGAACTGTTAACGCGTTATGTCCCTCATGTTTAGTCTTATGTATTTGATTAATAAGTTCATCAAAGATTTCGCTGAATTGGCCAGGTTGATTGACCTCTTCTTTCACCAAGTTGTCAGGATATGAAATAATACGTTCATCTTTCCCACCTACAAAATGTATCAAATCTTCACCTGACACCGTCATAGGAACAACAATATAACGGTTAACATTTTGCCAAGCGGTATGCTTATCCAATTCATCTTTGGATACATCACCATAACTAAAATCATTAGCATTTGCTGTTATAAATACAACATCTGTGAATCCTAAGGTTTCTACTAAAGGTACAGTATTTAATGCTGTTTCCCACAGATTAAAACTCAAATCTGTTAGTGTTGGGAAGTCAAATTCCAAAAATCCAAAGGCTGTAGTAATTGGTTGATTTGGCGGTAAAATAAAATCTGGGTCTGTGTCGCCCACTATACTGTTCAAAGATGTAGATAATATAACAGAGTAACATGGACCATCTTCGCGGTCAGGATCATTAAAAATAGGAATGTAACGGGTCTGTTCCAATACCCGGTTATGATAATTCAAATCGCCTGATACTGAAAATGATTCAGCTATAAATCTAAGTAAATCTCTGTTCTCCTCGATTGCATTCATTTCGGGATACGTATTAACATCGTCGAGAACAATCAGAACGCGAGGATAAGATGGATGACAATAGTCGTGTTGAAAATGGTAAGTGTCTTCACCCTGTGTGCTTGCCATGTTAAGATTGTTACTATCGCGTAATGCCACCGCTAAACTTTCCTTTGGATCGTTACGACGTTCCACAACAATACTTGTTTGAGATGTGTTATCTGTGTGGAAACTGCCACGGTAAAAACGTAAATCTAGTGGTATTTTACCTGGACCTATCGTGACACCTGCTGCGACATTGAATCCACTGGGGTCTGCTATAATATCATAGTAATTGTCAACAGTGGCGACCGTTTCATAAGTATTATTAGCATGAGTTAAAAGTTTGTACGTGCCTTCCACATCATCATATAATATAAAGTCAGGATTACCGCTCTCCATCTCATCATAGTTTGTTATTGCTGGGTGGTGTATTTTAATGTCTTCGTCAAACCACTGACCAATATCATAACTTACTAGCAATTGGAACTTTGTATATGTTTCCGTATGTGCTGTAAAATGTACTTTGGCACGAACCTCCAGATAACCGCTACCATCAATAGTATCAAATATTTCTTCGGTATCTCGCGTTTCACCATTGCGAGGAAGGAGAAACTTAACGATGTCACCATGTTTAACAGGCAAACCATCATTAGGTAACATAAATTCGTTTGTTTCTGTAATTACAGTAGACCAATCATTACTGTTAACGTCGTTGTTGAAACTGAATTCCGTTTCCTCTACGCGAGTGATCTGTCGATAACTATCTGTTGTGGCCAAACTTTTACCAGAACTATCTGCAAGATGGTTAAATAATGCTTCGCCCTCCTGTCCCTCTAAAGTGCTGTTGATTAGGTGTCCGCAAAAATCAGTAAGACCAACATATAATGAGTTGGACACATCATTACCTTGATACACTGCTACAATATCGACATCCTCATCTGTCAACTTGATTTCAGTAGCCATCTTTTTGTAATTTGTGGACAATACCAAAGATGCGTCCACAGCACCATCCAGCGAACCGTCGAACCAGACATTAAGAAACCGAGAACGTGTGTCATATTGCTTGGTTAACACACTGTCTCCCGAATAGTAAAATTGGTCAGTAGCCAATGGATTAGTAATGTCCGTGTCATTTGGGAAAATATCGTCACCTTCTTCTGACTCATGTCCTTGTGCCCAACGAAGTTTGACATAACCTGGGGTACCTGCGCTAACGGTCAAAATCACTGACGTATAACTTTTAATGTCCTCCCATTTGTCATTATCAAATTGATATTCATTGTCCTGATCGAGGGAGTATGAATTTCCCGTACTCGGAATATACGGGGTTGAATTATACACAGATGCCATATATCTCTGTATTGTGGAATACCTATAAATCAAATAATACCAATTGATTTATAAAATTAAATTGCTCACTCTGTTGACGTGTACTCTGAATAAGTACCATCAACATGTAACACACCGACCCCAAAATCACCTACAACATCGTTCTGATAATCATCAAATATACGTAAGTGGAGACCATTCTCAAAGACAACACCATTATTAAATTTAATATCGCGGTAACTTTCGGCTGGAACAGGAACATTGTATATAATAGAATCGCTGATATCGGCTACATCCTCAGCACTCCGTCCCGTTGAAATATCGTATACTTTGAGCCACATGGGTGTGGGCATTTCATTACCCACTCCTAATTTATGCAGTTTAAATTCTGTATTGCTGAGATCTGGCGAAATAATAGTGGTCATGCCACCACTTGCTTCTAAATGGAATGGATAAACAACAGGAACTATGCGATCCACATATTCAATCTGTATTTCATTGCCTTGTACTATACTGTTACCGCTACCATCTGTACCATGGATGCATAAAGCCACAGGTTCATCGCCAAAGTTCATAGAAGTTTCTATTGTTGTAATACTGTTACCCATACCATCTGCAACTGCATAGAAAAGAGCATTACCGTCAAAGAATGCTTGTTCAACGCGTTCCGTAGCGGCTTGCATGTTACCCGAACTTTCAGCCACGGCTATTTTCATAGAATGGTGCCCGGCAAATTCGGTTTCAAATATGCTACCCAACATAGTTCCCAATGCTGTTCGAATACCTTCCACCGTACGAGACCCTTCATCTTCAAATGATACGATTCGATTTGATTCTGTAGCTACTCTGTAAGCGTCAATCAATCCAGCAGTATCAAGGTTTTCTATTACTGTTACACCGTCCGGCATAGTGTTGCCATATACCAGTCTTAAACTTACTTTGTGCGTTTTTTCATCTACTTCTACAGATGAATTGATATTGAAGTTAAATATTTTATCCCCAAACACGGAGCGAATTTTTTCTTGTGCCGAATCATAGATCCTTGTGGCCATATCTGTCTCATCAACATCTATGGGAGCTCCCCTAGTTGTTATTTTTGTATATCTATATCTACCGTCAGCATCAGTAATAGTATCTGCGAGAATAGGATCATCATGAAAATCTCCATCACATAAATTAATAAGAATTCTTGTCCTGCTAGATTCGGAATCGAACGATACAACGCTAACATCGGTATTACCTAGTTCATAAGTGTTTGTTGTTAGAGGATCAGTAGATTCTGTCATCATTTAATCCCATCTACCAACATTACCCACACCTGAACCATCTATAAGTCGATCAAGAACAGCATATGGGTGAGTAGCTGGATGCAATATTGCTGTGGTGGGGTAACCGGATGTATATGGGGAAGTCAGAGTGGTATTAAAATAGGCTGCCAAAGAGGCATCTGTCGCAGTAACATCGTGATGGTGGTGCATAACAGCAGTAGAACCGCTATACCCATACATCGACTTATACATATCGCCACCGGTAACTGCTGCCTTGACGTTGTCGGGTATCAAAATGTTAGATACATCATTTACAATATTCATTAGTTGTGTATAATTAGTGCTATGAGCCTCGACCGCACCAGGTATAATAGTACGATATGGTTTGTGATCAGTACCTTCTAATGATGCACCAAAATATGTTTCCAACTCATCATGACGTGCACCCGTTATGGATTGGCCTAGATCGTCACCTGATACGTCCAACGACGCTTCCTGACGTGCATACGATACTAGTGTTACACGTGTTCTGCCTTCTACAGCAAAAGCTTGATTGGTGTTAAGATAATCTATAATTGTAGGTAAAATCGTATGAAATACCACACGGTATCGGGATTCACCACCAATATCAGGTTTTTTCATGCTGTTGGAACGATCAACCATAATAACTAAATCAGTATCAGGGAAAAATGTAGGATCGTCAATAACTGTCAGGCCAGCTTCGCCTGTGGCACATATAGCTACATTGCTACTGTCGTGTAATCCAACAGCCAATGTGCGGTTTTCTTCTGTAGTATCCAAGCCATCGGCATTAGAATCAGCAAAGTGCACATACAGAGAATTACCCAATACATCCTTGTCATTTTCAGTAGAATCTACAAATTCGCCATTAGCTCCCGTTAAACCTACTTTGAGACTATTTAATTCGCTTATTAAGACTTGGTCATCGTCCTCATGTCGATAAACCAGTGCTAAATCTTCATCGTCTTTAAACTTTATTTCCGTTGGTGTCCTTTTGTAAAATGTGACCAATCTACTGTTAGTGTCTGCAGTATTAAAATCACCGGAAACAGTTAACCATCTAGTCCGGATGTCATATTGTCTTGTTAAAGTGTCGCCTGCATTAACAGATACATCATACTCATTGGTAGCTATAATATCTTCATCACCTACTGGTTCGCCATCATCATTACTGGTACCCCAGTTAAGTATAACATTTCCATTTAAGGGACCTTGTAAAGTCTGAATTACAGATGTATATGATTTAACATCATCCCATCGATCGGTTGAAATACTCGTATCAATAACTGTAAATGTATTATAGATCGAATCCGTCATATAAGACAGCGCTGAATATTTTTTAATTTTAGGATATGGGAAAATGCCGCACCCTAAAATTATTTGTATTAAGTTATTGAACGTTTGCATACTGTTTATTGACTCCGTTGAACCTTTTGAACCTTTTGAACCTTTTGAGACTTTTGAACCTTTTGAACCTTTTGAGCCCTTTGTGAGGTTGGTTTTTGTTTGCGCACACCTGGTGTAGTTTTCACCGTATTAGTTTTAGCTAAACTTTTGATAGCAGGACTAATTTTATAATCAGCATTTCTCTTGGGTTTAACGTGGGATTTACCTGCTGCACTTACACCATACAGGTCATACCATGATTTCTTGTTCAATGCCTGTCTTTCGATCTGCTGCTTGGGTGCTTCCATGGTCCAATGAGGCGTGTCTTTAGACCCTACTATTTTGACACTAAACCCATTGAACATATCCTCAGCGGCTGATTGAGCTTCCTCAAAACTCTTAAATCTGAATGGTGTGTCGACAGTCTTAGTATTTAACTTCATATGTTGGGGAATATCCAAGTATTCTACCTGAATCTTATAACTTGATGGTGCTCCTTCTTGGAACCACTTGTCCATATAATATTACAAATACAAAATACAAATACAAATTAAAAATTGATCACCTGGAAGAAAGTAATATGTCTATGTCGACAATTGTTCCGGATAATGTACAGCCATATTTCACTACCTGTAGCGAACTCGCCGAGAGTTATGCTAAATTGGGAACGGGTGGAAATCTTAATGAAAAGGACCAATACGAATACTTGACTACACCCGAAGTCAAATATTTCGCAGATTCACTTTCCAGTGAAACGCAAAATCTAATTAAGACCAATGAACCAGGAGAACTTATTTCATACCATGGAGACTCTGTGTACAAATATCCAAACGGTAATAGCGAACAGCTCGAACCACTAGTACGCAAA
>Ga0136555_1000562_pt1 | contig 14530 bp, 6 predicted proteins | sample AntRauTorckE5432_FD_104927 | JGI IMG/M metagenome (GOLD analysis project Ga0136555, IMG submission 104927) | Saline lake microbial communities from Rauer Islands, Antarctica - Metagenome Torckler E5 #432 | ecosystem: Environmental > Aquatic > Non-marine Saline and Alkaline > Saline | place...
CCGAAATTACGCCAAACCAAAATGCAGGTGAAGAAAATCTATTATTAGAAAGTGTTAAGGCTGAATTACTTCGATTAAAGCAAAAATTAGATGCCGAAATTACGTCAAACCAAAATATAAAAAAGGAAAAAGTATTAGATACTACTAATTTAGAAGAAGAAATAGTCAATAAAAAAATAAAAATTGATAAAAAAGAATCACCTTTACCAATAGAAATTATCAGCTATTTCCTAAAATATGGGACTTTACCGATTGCTCAAAATGATTTGACGGAGGCGAATTTTATTGAAATTATTAAAAAACAAGGTTTTGAAAATCTAAATTTGTTGAAAGTTACTGCACAAAAATTACTGAAAAATACGGTTTCTAATCGTCAATTAAAACAGATTTCCGAACCGATTTTAATCGAATTAATAAAGGTTTTACAACCCAAAATTGGGCTTTCCGTTTTGGATATTTATGCCGACTTTAAAATGGTCGTTGAAGTTGGTGTTTTGAAAACCAGTATGCTTGAACTTATTGGAAAGGTTAGAGTTTTCAATCAAAAATCTAATTTTGAGAAGCATTATATTCATACTGTTTTGACGAATTTGGCGAATAACTTTAATTATACTTATGAAACAGCATTAACCGCAATTATAACAGAATTTGAAGGCAAAAAACCGAAATCGAAAGTTGTCAAACAGTTGCGACTGATTAGCGTAAGATTAGCCGAACAAGAAAAAAACGAAACGATTGAAAATAAGCCAGTTCCAGTCGTTGAGCAAAAGATTACGACTTTGAAAGATACCGCAATTTATATCGAAAATTCGGGTATTGTTATTCTTTCGGTTTTTCTTCCACATTTATTTAATATGTTTAAATTTATTGAAAATAAAAAATTTAAAGATATGGAAACTGCTTGTCGGGCTGCTTATATGATTCATTTTATCACCACTGGCAGAACTGAACCGATGGAACACGAGCTGGTTTTGAGCAAAATTATTTGTAATATTCCATTAGGACAACCCATAAATGCCGTTATTTCGCTAACCGAAGAAGAAATCGAAGGCTGCAAACAACTGATGAAAGCCGCTATCGGCAGGTGGGAAAAACTCAAAAATTCATCTATCGAAGGATTTAGAAATTCTTTTATCGCAAGGGAAGGAAAACTCCTCAAAACCTCGAAAGGTTGGTCATTGGCGGTTGAGCAAAAACCATTTGATCTGCTCCTCAAAACGCTGCCGTGGGGAATGACGATGGTACATTTTAGTTGGATGGACGAGGCGATTTATGTGGATTGGGCGTATTAGTGGTTTGTAGTTCGTAATTCGTCCAACCTAAAAACGCCAAACGGCTTATAATTCCTCCCTTCCAAAACTTATCACCTTTAATCGTGTTCATTCAAATAGCTATGGTTTTACTTTTGACAATAAATTTCTCTATATTACTTTTCTTAAATTGAATCTGACCTAATTTTCATCGGTCTAACATTTTCCAACAAAAAAAATAAATGACTTCAAAAAAAACACACGTCCTGCCAAAAACGGGTTGGCAAGGTATTGTTGAGAACTGGCGTTCGGATTTATTAGCGGCAGTTAGCGTGGCTTTAGTGGCGTTGCCGCTTGGTTTGGGCGTTGCGGTGGCTTCGGGTGCAGAACCCGTTTCAGGGTTGATTTCAGCAATTATTGGCGGAGTCGTCGTCACTTTATTTCGAGGTAGTCATTTAGCAATAAATGGCCCTGCGGCTGGTTTGATTGCCGTGATTTTGGGCGGAATTGCGACTTTAGATGACGGCTCTGGGCAAACGTTTAATTACGTTTTGGCGGCGATTACAGTTGCTGGTGGTTTGCAAGTTTTATTGGGTTTATTGAAGTTGGGAAAAGTCGCTGAAATCATTCCCTCATCTGTGATTCAAGGAATTATGGTTGCGATTGGAATTATCATTTTTGCGAGTCAAATCCACGTCGCATTAGGGACAGCTACGACTTTTAAAAATCCGATTGATAAAATAATTGACGTTTTTTATCAATTGCAAAATATTCATATTTCGATATTTATTATTTCGTTTATCAGTTTAATGCTCCTAATTTTTATTCCGAAAATCGAAGTACGTTTGTTTCAATTTTTTCCAGCTTCGCTTTGGGTTTTAGTGATTTCCATTCCGCTGGTTTATCTTTTTAATCATTTAGGCGGTCGCTTCACGATTGATTCAAAATTCTTGGTCAACCTTCCAACCAACTTGGAAGATGCTTTGCTTTTTCCGAATTTCAATAGAATTAATACCCTGAATTTTTGGCTGGTTGTCATTTCGATTACGTTGATTGCGTCTATTCAAACCTTAGCAATGGCAAAGGCTGTGGATAAACTCGACCCTTACAAACGAAAATCTAATTTGGATAAAGATTTGATTGGAATGGGCATTGGAACGATGGTTTCGGGTGCGATTGGCGGCTTGCCGATTATCACCGTTATCGTCCGAAGTACTGTCAATATTCACAATAACGCACGAACAAAATGGTCGAATTTTTATCATGGTTTGCTATTAATTGTGTTTTTAATCGTCCTCGCTCCAGTCATCAAACTTGTGCCTTTAGCGGCTTTAGCAGCTATTTTGGTTCACATCGGCTTCAAATTGGCATCGCCCAGCGTGTTCAAACAGATTTATTCGATGGGCATCGAACAGCTACTTTTTATGGTCGTAACGACCGTGATAACACTATATACCGATTTATTAATTGGTATCCTTTGCGGAACGATTTTTACGCTTTTAGTACATATTGTATTGGCACGGATGCCGATTGACGGTTTTTTCAAATTATTTATCAAATCGGTTTCTTCTGTTGTTAAAAAAAGTGACGGCACGTACAGCATTAAAATTAGAGGGATTGCTAATTTTTTAGCGGTTTTTAAACTGAAAAAATTAACCGACCAAATTCCTCCTGGCGTTGATGTCAAAATCAATATGTCCAAATCTCGTTTGGTCGATTTAACGTTTATGGATAATATCGTTGAGTTTTTGAAGTACCAAAATAACACTGGCGGTACGGTCGTCATCGAAGGTTTGGAGGATCATATTTCGTCCTCGACACACAATCGGGCGTTGAAAGTTTCGCTCAAACAAATACAACCGAAATTATCGCCACGGCAAATACGTTTACAAGAAGTTGCGAAGGAACATGATTTCATTTTTGAAAGTCAAGTGAACTGGAATACCTCTTATTTTCGCAATTTCCAATTCTTTGAAATTCGTCCGATTGAACGTAAAAATAACTGTTTGTATGGTAGTTATAAAGGCAGCAATATCAAATGGGAAATGGCAGATATCACCTTCAACGAAGGCTTTTCAGTCGCTTCAGAGATTCATCATTCAACGGTTCAAGTTGTACATTTACCAGTTTCTATTCCAAAATTCATCTTGGAGAAAGAAGGACTTTTTGATAAACTTTTTGATAGAATCATGGCTTTTTCTGGTTATCGAGATATTGATTTTGAACTTTACACAGATTTCTCCAATAAATTTTTATTGATGGGCGAAAGTCAAACTGAAATTAGGAATTTCTTTACTAAAGAATTAATCGAATATTTGGAAGAAAAAGAGGTTTATCACATCGAAAGCAACGGCGAGGCTTTATTGATTTTTAAAAGATTAAAATTCGCTAAAACGAATGAAATGATTGATATTCTTAAATTTTCAGAAAAATTAGTAAATAAAATGTTGCTTCACGTTTAGCATTTTTTGATGCTTTGATAAGTTCCGTGATTGACCTAAAAGATGGCATGGCGAAACCCATGATTATCATCGGGGGAAATCGAAAAGTGTAAAAAAAGCATTTTTCATTTTCATCAAAAAATGGTTTACGACTTTACACCTTTATTAATTTTTTTTGTAATAAAAGCAACCCACTTTTGAAGAAAAATTGCTCGTATAATTTTTCTTTAAAAGTGGATTCTTCTATAAATCCTATCTAAAAAAAGCAAAATTAGCTTACCCAATTTTTTATAAAAAACTCCTCTACGATTTATTTTCCAATATATATATTACAAAAAATATTTAGTCCGATTTTTGCACGACTTACAGTTTTCCCACTTCATTCACTTCTTGAAAAAAATTATAATTCCTTCCTAATTAATTTTGTTTTCATTCAAAATAAAATTTAATAACTGATAGCGAATCTCAACCGATATGCTATTAATTATTATTTTTTATTAATATGTAAAATACTGTTTAACAATTTTTTATCTATCAAATTACACAACAACTCGATCAGGCTGTTATCTGACCAAACCTATTATTAAAAAACATTATTGTTTAAATTATCTATATAATAAGGAATTGGATATGCTATTTTTGTATATTGGTTTTTTTAATATTACGAAATAATACATACCAATCCTTTGATAAGATTTAAGTCCACAATAAGATACGTAATTGCTTTAGGTTTAATCGCTTTTGTTGCGATAGGGGCATACCTAAGCATAAACTCATTTATACAAAAGGGAAAAAAAAGTGCCGCAATTATTAACCTTAGCGGAAAACAGCGAATGTACTCTCAACGTATCGCTCTTTATGTGAATATATCCAACTCTGATACACCTGCGGTTAAAGATTCTTATGAAACAATCATTCAGGAGTTGGTGGATAGTATGAAAATTACACATGAATTTTTGATTTATGAAAATAAAAATTCTCCCATGATGCAAAGCGACGTAATAAATGCGATTTATCATGCAGCACCCCATAATTTAGATAAAAAAGTAAATAATTTTTTAAAAGAAGTCGGTATATTTCTTAACGATACGAATTCCATTGCCGTAGAAAATGCGGTCATCGTGATTAATAATTTTGCGTCAGAACCTTTATTGGTAAGTCTTGATGAAGCGGTTTTAGCCTATGAAGAAAAATCCGATACAATCGTTTCTAAATTAGAAAATCGAGTCACTTTAGCAGTTCTTTTAATCTTGATTTTGATTATTTTGGAAGCTCTTTTCATATTTTATCCTTTAGCCCGATTGATTCAAAAGCACGAAAAAGATTTAATTCGTCAAAATAACCGATTGACCAGTTTGAATCACGATTTAGAGCAGTTTATCTACGCCGCTTCTCATGACTTAAAAACTCCTATTCGGGGTTTGAGCACATTAATTCAATTTCTGGAACAGGATTTTTCGGAAGATTTGAGTACAAAATCAAAGGAATATCTGGATTTAATCAAAAAAAGAGTCGGGTTGACTTATACCTTAATTGATGGTTTAATGCGTTACGGAGCAATCAGTCGAGAACGACACATTCAGACCAATTATGACTTAAATATTTTTATAACACGGCTAATTAAAGAAACAGAAACACAATACCCTCATGTAAAAGCTACTGCTAATGCTACGTTTCCGAATATAAAAACCAGTCCAATATGGATAAATGAAATTTTTTCTAATTTAATTGAAAACGCAATTAAATACAATGACAAAGAAATTTGTACGATTGAATTTGGTTATGAAAATGGTGCTGATTTTCACACTCTTTGTATAAAAGATAATGGAAAAGGAGTTAGTGAAAAATATCACGATAGAATATTCAAGCTCTTCCAAACATTGGATAATAAAGAAGAAAATCCCTCAGCTGGAATTGGTTTGGCAATTGTCAAAAAAATTATCGTAGAATTAGGTGGAGCAGTTTGGATTGAATCAGAAAAAAATAAATATTTTACAATATATTTTACGATTCCTAAAAAAGATATGAGTATTAAGTAAAATTAAACGGTTTTTTAAGTCTGAAAATATGGACATTGCACAAAATTAATGGGCGCACAACTGCCGTTGAAAAACATAGATTTTCATAGGTTTTTAAGATTTCATTTTTATCAATATTGGGTCTTTGACAATTTCTGCAAATCTTACAAATTTATGTATAAATAGCACTTTGGAAGTACTAAAAATAGCGAGTTAGTGAGCAGGTGACTTTAAGTCACCTGCTCACTTTTGCAGAAATTGTCAGAGAACCTCAATATTTAACAAAAAAAGAATTTTGAAATCGAAAGTATAATTACCTTTTCATTCAAAATTCCTTTTTATAAATTATTGATTTCTAAAAATATTCACCGCACCCGATCATTATTGAAATCCACCGTCACCAAACCCACTATTGCCATCTTCAGTTCCATTACTTAACGAATCATATTCCACTTCTTCGTCACCGTAATATTCATACAATGCACAATTCATTTCAATACCATCATCGCCAATCGGCCGCTCAAATCGAGCAGAAACATCAAAACCAAGTTCGCTATCTTGTTCAATACTTTTCAAGAAATTTGCAAAAATTGGTCGAGCCATTCGCGCACCTTGACCATAAGTAATCGTTCGGAAACGCACCCAACGGTCATCGCCGCCGACCCAAGTTCCGACCACTAAGTTCGGCGTAATTCCCATAAACCAACCATCGGTTTGATCATTCGTCGTTCCTGTTTTTCCGCCCACTTCACTTTTGATGCCACCGAATCCACCAGCACCCGTAACCACGCCTTTCAATAAATTGACCATCGCACCCGCTGTACCTTGACTCAAAACTTCTTTTTGTTCCGGTACTTTTTCATAAATGACATTACCATTTTTATCCTCGATTTTTGAAATGAAATAAGGCTCGGTATAAGTTCCCGCATTGGCGAAAGCCGTATAAGCTCCCGTCATTTCAAAAACAGACAAATCCGCTGCACCTAAGCAAATAGAGGGTTTTAACGGGATTCGATCCTCTGCAATTCCCATATTACTTACAAAGTCTCGAAGCGGCTCAACACTTCCCAAATCCCGCATCAAATAAGCTGAAATCGAATTTTTCGATTGTTTCAAAGCCCGTTTTAAATCATATTCTGCTCCAGAATAAGAATTACTTGCATTTTTAGGCGTCCAACTGCGGTACAAACCAAAAGTTCCTGCCTCAAAAGTAATCGGTTGATCAATGATTTTTTGGCAAGGCGAAACCCCTCTTTCAATCGACAACGCATACAAAAATGGCTTGAATGTCGAGCCAACTTGACGAGCGACATTTTTATTCGCATGGTCAAATTTGAAATATTTATAATTCGAGCCACCGACCCAAGTTTTGATTTCTCCAGTTTTCGGATTGACGGAAAGCATACCAGTTTGCAAAATCATTCGATGATAACGAATAGAGTCATAAGGAGTCATTAAAGTATCGACTTCTCCATCTTTATTATAAGCAAAAACCTTCATTTTGTAATACTTATTGAATTCCTTATCCTTCGCTTTTTGCAATTCGTCCCACTCCGATTTCACCGCTGCCCAATCGCTGCTCTGCAATATTTTCTTATACTTATTATATAATTTTTTATTAATAAAACCATCTTCCAACCAAGTATCCGCCAAATCAAACCCCTCTTCCTTGATCTTAAACATTCGAGTCACATCCACATCACGCAAATCCAATTCTGCAATTTTCTTCACTACTTTTTCCCGAACGGAAGCGTATCTATCTGATTCCGAAACCAACCTATCAAAAGAATTTTTCCGAATTTCAAGGTCAGAATTTGACGTTTTACGACCTTTATACGTCCACGGATCTCGATTTTCCCAATGATTGAAAAATATCTTTTGCAGACTTTTCAAATGATTCCAAACGGCATCTTCAGCATGTTTTTGCATACGAGAATCAACCGTTGTATAAATCGTCAGACCATCCGTATGAACGTTATAACTTGTACCGTCCGCCTTTTTTTGTTCCGTTAATAATTTTTTCACTTCTCGACGCAATTCTTCTCGAAAATAAGGGGCTAAACCGTCATTATGGGAAGTTCTATTAAAACTCAACCCTAATTTTTTATCTTTCAAAACATCATATTCCGCTTGCGTAATAGCGTTATTTCGTTTCATTTGAAACAAAACTTGATTCCGACGTTGCAATGCTTTTTCAGGAAAACGTCTTGGATTATATAAGGACGGATTTTTTAACATACCTATTAATAATGCCGCCTCCTGCATTTCCAAAGAGTCTTGAGATTCACTAAAATAGATCTCCGAAGCCGACTTAATTCCGTAAGCACCATTGATAAAATTAAACTCATTAAGGTACATCGAAATAATTTCCTCTTTCGTATAACGACTCTCCAACTTCACCGCTGTTATCCATTCTTTTAACTTCTGAAATGCCCGCTGTCTGATATTTGCAGCCGGTTCTTCGGTAAATAATAACTTCGCCAACTGTTGCGTAATCGTACTTCCTCCCCCACTCGACTCATTTCCAAATAAGACCGTTTTGACAAAAACACGTGCCAATGATTCCGCATCAATCCCTGAATGTTTGTGAAAACGCTCATCTTCCGTCGAGATTAAAGCCTCAACCAAATACGGCGATAATTGATCGTAGCGAACAACCACACGGTTTTGTTGATAAAACCGTCCTAAAACTTCTCCATCAGCAGATAATACTTCTGTTGCCAAATTGACATTTGGATTTTCCAGACGCTCCGTTGAGGGAATATCGCCGAATAAGCCCAAACCCACGAATAACAAAACGACCGAAACAATGCCCAATACTAATATTCGCCACATCCATTTGATATACTTTTCGTAAATCGGCATCCGTTCTGCTCTGATTTCCTTTGCAATTTTCGTTACTTCTTCCACTATATTTTGATTTTAATTGATTGCTAATATTGGTGCTTAATTATTCCTAAACATAAACCCTACAAAATTAACTTTAATCAATAGTTTATCACAAAAAATACTTATAAATTTATGGAATATTAAATTTAGGACGCAGGAAATACTCTTGCAAATCAAAAAATACCCACTAAAAAATGTCATTTATTTGTCATTAAAAATATTTACTTACCAATTTTACCAAACCCATTTTTTTAATAAAACCAAAGTATTATTTTGTATTAATATTTCAATAAAAAAAGAATTTCATTCCCAAAATGAGATAAATTCGTTCAATATTCACTTTTATAAAATCTTATTCCGAAAATAATCCAATTAACAGACAAAGATGAAAGAAGGAAGTACAATATATATATAAATCACGGCATCAAATAACAAATAAAACTATCCTAATTAACTGAAAATGAATAACTTAGTGTCAAAAAAACACGATAGACAATTATGCAAAAAATTTGCGAAAATTCGCTGAAGGGGTTGTTCGGTAACTAATATTGACTTAATATTGTATCCTATTTCACTAACAAATTAATGATGCACTACGCATTGTTCATTGTCAAAAGTAGGTATAGAATGAGTAAAAAATGGAATGGTCAATTAAAGTTAAGACTGAAATAATCAATATAATTCATTGACTATCAAAATGTTATTAATAAAAATTCCATTCGTTTTTTTTATTTCAACCTCACTTTTTGAGGAATAAGCGTAGTTTATTTAAGTACAATATTAAAAATTAAGTATAAATTATTACACACGTTAAGTAATTTATACTCAACATTTAGTATTTGCGAAAACATCATTTCACTAACAAAGAGACAAGTATGAAAAATTATGGTATGAAAAACCCAAATACCAGTTTGGTAGATTTGGGCATCGAGAAATTCAAAACTGCTTACTGGAATTTAAGCCCAAAAGAATTGGTCGCACACACCGTTCAAAACCGTCAAGGTTTATTGTCCAATTCTGGGGCTTTAGTCATTTACACTGGCAAGTTCACTGGTCGATCTCCAAAAGACCGGTTCATTGTGAAAGATAATGTAACTAAAAAGACTGTTGACTGGAATGACATCAATAGGCCGATTTTATCAATGTATTATGAACAATTAAGAACCAAATTAATCCATTATTTAGAAGATAAAGAAATTTACATTCGTGATGCTTACGCTTGCGCGGACGAAAAATATCGTTTACCGATTCGTTTGGTCGCTGAATTTCCGTGGAGTGCCATGTTTGCCAATAATATGTTCCTTCGCCCAACAACAAATGAAATCCTGAATGCCAATCCTGAATGGACGATTCTTTGCGCACCAGGCTTTAAAGCCAATCCCGAAATTGATGGGACACGCCAAAGTAATTTTGCTATGCTTAACTTCTCTCGAAAAGAAATTTTAATCGGAGGAACAGGATATACAGGCGAAATTAAAAAAGGAATTTTTTCTGTTTTGAATTATTTATTACCCTTAGAGCGTGACGTTTTATCCATGCACTGCTCCGCAAACGTTGGAGAAGATGGCGATGTTGCTATATTTTTTGGGCTTTCAGGTACAGGAAAAACAACGCTTTCAGCAGATCCAAATCGTAAATTAATTGGAGATGACGAACACGGTTGGTCAAATAATGGCGTTTTTAATTTTGAAGGTGGCTGCTACGCCAAAACGATTAATTTGAGTGAAGAGGGCGAGCCAGATATTTTTAATGCCATCCGTTCAGGTGCGATTTTAGAGAATATCGAATTCTTTAAAAATACGAATAAACCTAATTACAAAGACAATTCTATCACTGAAAACACAAGAGTTTCGTACCCAATCGACCACATCGAAAACATTCAACCCAGCTCAAAAGGCGGTATTCCTAAGAATATATTTTTCCTAACGTGCGATGCTTTCGGAGTATTGCCTCCGATTTCAAAACTAACGCCCGACCAAGCAATGTATCACTTCATCAGCGGCTATACGGCAAAAATCGCAGGAACAGAAGCTGGTGTAACAGATCCAGAAATGACGTTTTCCGCTTGTTTTGGCGCTCCATTTTTGCCGCTACACCCAACGTATTACGCAGAAATGCTGAAGGAAAAAATTACGGAATTTGATACCAATGTTTGGTTAATTAATACTGGCTGGTCTGGTGGTGAATTTGGTGTTGGTAATCGTATAAAATTGCATTACACAAGAGAAATGATTTCGGCTGTACTGAACGGTGATTTAGACGGAGCGACTTTTGAGCAAGATGGTGTTTTCGGTTTAGCGATGCCAACGACTTGCCCAAACGTTCCAGATGAGATTTTAAATCCTCGAAATACATGGTACGATAAAGCAAAATATGATGCAAAAGCAAACTTTTTAGCCTCTGCTTTTAATGAAAATTTCGAGGCTTTTGCAAATGAAGCATCGGACGAAATTCTGTCTGCTGCGCCGAATACTTTGGTTTATTAGATATTGTATAATTATAGGGCAAGTGCATACCCTTGCTCCATAATTATCAAAAAAAATTGTTCTTTTTTGATTGTTTTTCCGAAATCATATTTAGCCTCAACATTGTTGAGGCTTTTTTTTTGACTTTTTCTAACTCAAATATTGCTTCCTTTTCCTTCCTAAAAGTTCTCAGCGAATCTCGGTTTAAAAATAAATTTAATATGTTTATCAACGGTTTTCCTATAAAAAAATGACAAGCATATTTTTTAATATTTTGCTTCGCAAAATAGAATTCTGTCAATTCAACTTTTTATAGGAAAACCCTTTATGTTTATCGGACTACTATACATTTTGATAAAGATAAGATTGTTATTTTATTTCGATAAATCGAAATATGTATTTTCAGATAGGATTTACAGGATAAACCGCCGAGGTTTGATTTTACTACCATATTACGAATAATTTTAAATCGAAATTAACTGAAAAGATATACAGTAAAATTAATAATATGTATTGTATTAACAATTACAACTTTATAACAACATTCTGTTTTTCTAAAGTTGTAAAGTATTGCAAATAGCTATTCATAAAAATTGTTATTTTCGCTCTTTTGAAACCGTATCAGTTTTAAAACCGACACAGTTTGTTCCGATAGAAAAAAAATTGTTTTTTCGTACTTTAAAATGCTGACTGCCAAATTATTACACATTACATAATTTAGTTTTTATGCGTGTGCGAATACTCGGGATGCAACAAGAGCGATAATTTGAACTACACCCAATTATTTAGAAAGTCCTTAATTCAAATTTATTCATTGTAAAAAAAATAAATTGATCAATTTAATTTTTTTAAACCTGTATATTCAAGGCTATTATTTCAAAAAAATATTTATATATACTTTTTGTTTATGTATAAATACATTACTTTTGAACGGCAAAATTTAAACACACTAACTTTTATAAAAAGCTTAAAACGACAACTTTATGAGAAAGAATAACTACACTACTAAAATTCTATTAGTATTATCTCTTGCATTCTTAATCAGTAATACCGTTTTCGCCTCTGGAGGTGGAAATTATCATGCGTTATTTATTGCGGTTGATAACTATAATAGTAAGGTTTGGACTCCGCTAAATAATCCCGTAAATGATGCAAATGATATCAAATCCATGTTGAGTACAAGATACGGATTTTCAGATGTGACAACACTTTATAATCAAGACGCAACGAGGGCAAAAATTATTGAAACTATAGAAAAAAAGGTCAATCAAATGTCTGAAAATGATAATTTGATAATTTACTTTTCTGGTCATGGAATTGAGATTGGAGAGGAAGGATACTGGGTACCTGTGGAGGCAAAATCGCAGGAAAGATATGAGTTATTATCAACTACCGAAGTCAAAAATATTGTTGGCAAATCTAAATCTCGCCATGTTTTAGTGATGGTCGATGCTTGTTTCAGTAGCACTATTTTAAAATCACCAACTTTTTCGGGATCAGATGTTGGCTCTGACACTTACTACGATCAAGTTGACCAATTAATTTCGAGACAAGCGATTACTGCTGGTGGCTTAGAACCCGTTGCTGATGGTTCGGGCGATAATTCTATTTTTGCAAGATACGTTTTGAAATTTTTAAATAATAATCAAAAAGATATTTTAGATGCAGGTGAACTTTATGAATTAATCAAATATCCTGTCGCTGCAAACTCCCCTAATACTCCACAATTTGGTCATCTACAAAATACTGGACACGAAGGCGGACAGTTTTTATTTCGCTTAGATGAGTTGAAATTATGTGATTCGCCAGTTTATTTTGAAGAAGGGGAAGTCACAAAATTCGATAAAGATGGTGGAGTACTTCATGCAAAAACGGACTTCAAAAATGTTAAATATGAGTGGTCTTATAATTCCAAAATAATTGATCACGAAGGACCAGATTTGCCAATCAAAAAGTCAGGAATGTATGGTGTTACGATTATCACGGAAGATGGTGACTGTTCTAATTCTGCTATTTCGGAAGTAACCATCGTTATGCCTGAAGTTATCGTTGATGTTTTAGAAGGTAGAAATATTGAATTTAGACATCAAGGTAAATTAAATGCGTCTATTTCTGGCTATTCTGGTAAGATTGTTTATGAATGGAAAAAAGGAAATTTTGTGGTTGGTGATGAGTCTTCATTGGTCGTTACGGAGTCCGATAATTACACCGTTACAGTTAAGTTGCCAGACGGTCGATCGCTGGGTAGTAAAACAGCTATTGTAACCATAAAAGACCGTGCCTACACGGTTCAGTTAGGTGATAACATGGAGCGAATCGCTCGTAGTTTTTATGATGACCCAAATAAAGCAAGTGAAATTTATGCTGCAAATCCAACTATTGAAACGGGAAGTGTTTTGCGTGTAGGTACAGAATTAATCATTCCAACGCTGAACAGGGAAGGTGACGAAACGATTGCGATTACAGTAGGTGCGAGTGAATCATTCGCTCCATTCAGTCAATCCGATTTGCACAATGGCGGAATGATTACGGATATCGTTAATACGGTTTATGGTCAAATGAATAGGAAAATAGAAATTAATTATGTTCCTAATAATCAACTTCGTGGGGTTACTTTTAATGGTAGAACAGAGGTCAGCTATCCTCTGACAAAAAATACAAATGACCAAATGTTGTTTTTGTATTCCGAACCATTATATACGACATTGACTGTGTTTTTTGCAAAAAATGGCTCTGAACTGGAGAATATGGAAAAAACAATGGAAAAACGTATGAAAAGAGGGAAGTTTACAAAATTAATTGTAGCGATTCCTGTCGGATTTAATAGTGATGAATTAATGAAATTCTATACCGGCAAATACATTCTTTTGAAACCAATGAAAAGTCTTGAAGATTGTTTTAAAGCGATGAAAGAAGGTAAAGTAGATTTGGTGGCTGCTCCACAAATTACGGGTTTGGTTACGATTCAAAATTCAAATGAATTAAATCGTGCGGATTTTAAAATCTTAGAAAAATCTGTTGAATCTACGACTTTACATTTAGTTATTTCTAAAGAACATCCAAATGCAGAAGTAATGATTAAAGAGTTTAACGAGGCTTTTGAGGCGGCTAAAGCATCTGGTGAAATCAGTAAAGTCATTGATGCACATATTGATTTAATTCAAAAATCAAGACCGTAAGTAATGTATCAAAATAGGGCGTAATTGTCAATTATCAGCTAATCTCGATTTAAAATTATTCATAATATAATAGTAAAATCAAACCGCGCCCACCGAGGTTTTATCGGGGATTTCTCGGGAAGACCTCGGCGGACACGAATAGACTGTCCGTTAAAAAAGTAATAATTATTTGGCTCTTTGACAATTTCTGCAAAATTCGAATAAATTGAGATTTTCGTAACGGCTGTCTTTAGCTGCCGCAAGGATTTTGAGACTTTTCGGAAGCTAAAGTAGCCGCTACGTGCAGAA
>Ga0136555_1000571_pt1 | contig 14270 bp, 19 predicted proteins | sample AntRauTorckE5432_FD_104927 | JGI IMG/M metagenome (GOLD analysis project Ga0136555, IMG submission 104927) | Saline lake microbial communities from Rauer Islands, Antarctica - Metagenome Torckler E5 #432 | ecosystem: Environmental > Aquatic > Non-marine Saline and Alkaline > Saline | place...
AGACTAAATCCTAACCATAGGATTTAGTCTCCTTACAATACTAAGACTGAGATGCTATTTTAGAGTTGTCAAAGTTGTCATCCCTTCTCGGAAGATTGGCTCTGACCAGGTCGCTGAGAACCAGACTTCCGAGGTTTGAGCCTCGACTGAAAAAAAAATCACAATCCGAGGCAGCCCAAAGTCAATTTGGCACACGTAACCCAAAAATAACCCGTCTGGACCTTGTTTATGAGGAGCTATTTTTAGATTTTTACAATTTTCGGCTGGCGCGCCTAGGCCACGTCGAGCCAGTCTACGGCAGCCTTTTGGACGTCTGACGCTACCCACACGGCCCGGTCGAGCCATCCGACGCGCTGCATGATGCAGTGGTGAAACCGCTGCGGGATTAGGGCCAGCAGAGCGCGCGGCGGCCGGAAGCGTGCGCGACCCATTTCGTGCGCCACGTCGGCGCACAGCCACAGCATCCGGCGAACCCCAAAGGGCCGTCGACTGCGTGTGGCGGCGTAGATGTAGGCAATGGTGGCATAGCGGCTGACCGTTTCGCTGGGCGCAGACCACTCGCGCAGCGTCTGCTCCCACCACGGACGCAGGGCCCAGTGGGCAGGATCCGTGTCAAGCAGCGTCTGGGACTGCATTGCCGTGCTGTCAATGGCCGAGTCGCCCGTCCAAGCAAAGTAGCTCAGCAGCCCCAGCACCAGCAGCAGCGGCGCGTCGTCGGGCAGGCTACCGAGCACAGCCGCCACCCGACCTTGAGCTGGATGCGGTGTTGGGCGCAGGTGCGTGCTGCAGCCGGTGGAGGACGGGCCCTCGGCGTGTTCAACTTCGACACTGCGTGCGTCAAGCAAAAAGCGCTGCTGGTCGGTCAGCGTCGCCAGCGTCGCCGCCAGCGCCAACCACCCTTCGACCGGCTCGGTTTCGTACAGGCTGGCAGGACAGTCGTCGGTAGAGTGAAAATCGGCTGCCAGCAGCGCCCAGTAGTGGTCGAGCCGCTCGGTGATGGCCAAGTCGACCAGAAACGGGGTGTTTGTGTGCAGCGCGCTCATGGTGATGGGGGCGAGAGGAGACGAAAAATGATCAATTTGGAGGCAACACGCTACGCTAGTTGTCTGGCGCCAGACCGGCCAGGCCCTGCAGGTACTCGATCTTGGCCGCCAGCGCCTCGTCGTTGGCGGCTCCAGGACGCTCGTTCTTCAATCGCTGTATCATATCGCGCAGGCGCCGCTCCAGCTCCTGCTGCTTGACGGCAATGCGCTGCTGAATCGGCAGATTGGTCAGGTCGGCCGGCAGTGCGTTGCCGAGCACGCCCGGCACAGCGCGACGGTTCCAGTTGACCAGTCCCTGGGCAGGGCGTGGTCCACCGGCGCCGCCGCCACCGTGGGTGCGCTCGGGGAGGGGAAACTGCTGCGGGGCGTTGTGGCTCATGGCGACGTTGAGCGCAGATTTCAATTGGACGAATGGAAAAAAAATGAGCAATCGAAAAAATAAAGCAGCAGTGCGTGGTTTTTACTCAGAGGCGCCGGTAGGCGCTGCCAACGCTTCGCGCGGCACTAGCATGGCCTTGCGGATGTCTTCTTCGGTGGGGTTGGGGTTGCGCTCGAGCTCGTTGAGGGCCTCGAGCCGCTTTTGCACGTCGCGCGACAGAGCCGTTGTTTCGGCCAGTCCCGTGCGGGCTTCGGCCACCGCCTGGCGCGCTGCGGCCAGCGAGCTGCTGGCCTCTTGGTGGTGCCGGTTGGCCACGCACAGACGGTCCGTCAGGTGTGTGGCGCGGGCGTTGCAGTCGCCCAGCTGCACGTGCAGAATCTCGTACATCGAGTCGAGGCGGTCGGCCCACGAGAGCGATGTATCGTGCGCCGTGGCCTCCATGTCGCGGAGGTTGCTGGTGGCGTGACCGTGCGCGCTTGCTTCGTTGCCCATGGCTGCTGCGATTGTAAAATAAATGGCTGCCATTTCCCGCTCGGAGCGTGTCTTGCGCCATGGCCGACGCGTCTTCTTCTTCGTCGTCGTCGTCGGCGTCTAGCAGCAGCGACCTGCGACTCATCGACACAGAAGGCCACTGCTCTCGCCAAGGTCCTCCCGCACCAGCAAGCACCAACGTCCAGGCATTGGTGGCGTGCATGGACATTTGCCTGTGCGTGCGGCCAGCGCAGTGTTGCGAGTTTGCCGGCCGCTCAATGGCGCACTCGCGCTGCAGCCTGCAGTAGCCAGCAACGCGACGCTCTTTTTTTTGGTTTGCTTTTTTTGCAGGACTCATTTTTCTTTCTCTCGATCACGATGCACCGAATTGCGCCGTCCAGCACCGTTACCATGGCCGGCGTCTCGCCGCAGCAGCGCGTCGCTGTCACGGCCTTTGAGTTTGACCCCCGCGAAGAGTCGCCCATAGTGCACGCACGCTCTAAAACGTGCGTGCATCGGCTGCTGCACGTTTGCGGGCCGTGGTCATCCAAGTTTTTGCGAGCGCTGGTCAAGCGGCATTCTCCGTGGCGCCTGGACAAAGGCCTAGAAGTGCACGTGGTGCGCCAAAAGACCTTGGCGGCCGTGGTGCACTACATGCTGTGTCTGGCAGACGCGTGGAAGGCCGACGCGCCGCTCGAGGCGGCCAACCATCTGCGAGAGTGCCCCGAGCCACCGCCGCTTGACGTTCTAGAGCTCTACCTCCGGTACTGGGCGTGCAGGTGCATTGTGGGGCTGAGATTGCGGGCGTGACTTTTCAATTGCACAGCAGTCCTCTTGGCCATTTTTTTCTCTCGTCTTTTGGTCATGCTGCCCACCGACTGCTTTGTGATGCACAGCGACACCAGCACGTCCGTGCTGGTGGACGCCCACGTGGCTGTGGGCTTTCGCAGCCCCGACTTTGTAATCGAGTTTCGTTTTGTGGGCCAGCCCGTGTCGCTGATGCTGCGGGCCACGTTTGAATCGCCGCTGGGTTCTGGCGCGTCGCTGGAACAGCTTCGTGCCGAGGCTGCGGCGCTGCGGCGTGACGTGACCGATGCGTTTGAGCACGCCAAGCGCTTGGTGACCCAAGTGAGCCACAAGCGTTGCATGGCAATGGCCGCTCGATACTTGGCTGCCGAGCCTCCTGCGCACTGCTGCCGAGACGCGTGTCGCGAGGCCCACCTGATGCGGCTGGCAAGCTACATCATCGCAGGCTTGCGGCTGGACACAATGTCGCTGCAAACCGCCTGATCCAACCCTGTCGTTTTTCGTTGTTTTTTTTGGTGTTCATTTTTGCTTGCGCTACCCAAAATTTCAAGCCTGCTTTTTTCGTTCTTCTCCTTTGTCTCGCCATGGCTACCCTGATTGACACGACCGTTGCCGCTGCCGTGGCCTCGCTGACGGCGCTGGCGGCCCTGCTGCTGCTGGACAGCGCGCCGGACGAGCTTTTAGTAGATGGGCTGCTGCTGGTTGTGGTGACGGCCACGCTGCGCGCATGCAGCGCGGCCAGCGCGCTGTGCTGAGCTGATCTGATCTGACTAGCTGAACCGACTCTTTTTCTCGTTTTAATTGCACTCTTTCACGACCATCCAGCGCACCCGCCCTCTCTGCTAGTGAAAGCGATCCCACGACGACAGACCTTGCTTGGTGGCCAGCGCAATCCCCACGGCCACCAGCGCCTGCTGTTCGGGGATGACGGGCGGCGGCAGAAACGAGCCCTCGGCCTCGGCCGACACCAGGACCCAGTCAACGCCCTGGCACGGCGCCAGGTGCAGAAACTCGGTCTCGCCGTAGTTTTGGGCGTGGTAAAACTTGACGCAGGTGGCCGTGGGGTCGGTGCGGTCGCACGCTTGGATCACGACGGGGCGAGCAGCAAACAGAGCGGTGTTTTGCTCTTGGCGGTGGGCCAGCTGGGCCGGCGAGCCAGCGACCTCGGGGTGCACGCGCAGGTAGGGCACAACCGCCGGCGCCACGGCGTCGTCGGGCCCGGCAGGGCCGCCCAGCAGGCTCCAGCCGTCGCGCTCGCGGTCGTAGCGCAGCGCCATCTCGAGGTACATGCCGTCGCGCACGGCCGTCGTGTTGCCCATGCGGGCCCAGCGGGTCACGATTGTCAGCAAGGTCGCCATGGTAAAATGACACTGCCAAACTGCTCATTTTACCATGGCTGCTTCCACGTCCCGAAAACACGACAACTTTGTGCGCGAGTCGATGCTGCGCGACGGCAAGCCCAAGAGCGTCGACGAGCTGCCGGGCATCGGGACCTGGGCCACGAAGGATCTGGCCGAGCTGGGCCTGGTGCACGCGCACCAGCTGCTGGGCCAGCTGCTGGTCTGCGACCGCAACGAGGCGCGGTACCTAAAGTTTTTGGAGGTGTCCATACCGGTGCTAAACAGCCACCCGCGCCACTACAAGGCGTGCTTTGCGTGCCTGGACGAGTGGTGCAACCTCAACTTGTAGAGGCAGAAGGCAGATTGTTTGCTGTGTGTGCTTCAAATTGCATTTTTTTTTACTATCGTGCACAACCGTCTGCTCATGGCCATCCTCTACGACTCGTCGCACAAGCTTGAATTCACGCTGCCCGGCGGCGATCCCGCCGAGCTGTACGCCATCGCCACGTTTCCCGCCGCCACCGCGACGGTCGAGTTTATTTTTGTCGGGCGCTGCGCGTCCTGCAAGGTGACCATGGCCGACGTTCTGGAGTTCGTGAGCGCCAGCGCGCAAGCCGCCTACGACACCGACGCCGAAGCCGTCTGGCACCTGGTGCACCTGGCGCCGGTGCGCATGCGCGAGCTGGCGCTGCGGTGGGGCCGCGACGAGTGCCTGCTCGAGGCCCAGCAGGTTGCTGACAGCACCGACCCGGCCGTGATGGGTACGCTCGACTGGTTTGCGTGCCGGCTAATGATTGCGGCCGAGCTCAACTGCCGCGCGGGCGCCGACCTGGACGCGTTTGAGGAGCGCAACGGGGTGTCGGAGGGCTGTCTGGGGCGCTGAGCACGGGTCGAGCCTCAGCGCATTCTGGCTTGGCTGTTTTTAGCGAGGAAAGCTAAATTTGACGCTCATTTTTTTCCGTCTCTCGTCATGAGCACTGCCGTGTACTACACTGCAGCCCTGCCGGTCGAACAGAGCCACGCAACGCGCGTTGTGCGCTTCAAGGTGGCAACGCGCTTTGATCGCCGGGTGGGCCGCGTGTCGCAGATTATCACGGTCGGCGAGCACTTTGACGTGGTCAGCCAGTTTAGCGCGCGCGTGCCGCTCGGCAACGACCTGGTCAAGCCAGCGCTGTTTGACCAAAAGAGCAAGATGGTGCGGGCCAGGCTGCGCAAAGCAGTCGATCTGGCGCACTGGATGCTGGAGACCAAAGCCCAAAACCCCGACGTGGACGTGACGGACGAGCTCGTGGCCGAGGTTGCCGACGGGTTTGCCAACGACGCCGACGCGACCAGCTGCATTCGAACCGCAATCCTGCTGCTGCGCAACACGGGCCTGGCGCGCCACGAGGGCGAACCCTAAAGCCTTGCGGGGGGTTTTTTTTTCTGTGCTTGCTCAGTTCATTTTTTTCTCTCTCTCTTTCTTTTTTGCCGCCACTCGACACAAACCAGGCACCGTCATGCTGCAGTGCGGGTTTGTGCTGCGCCGCGAAGGCACGGTTGACGAGACGACGCCCATGGTGAGCCACAACACGCTGCTGATGCCCGTGGGCGACATGCTGGCCGTGCATGTGCTGGCGGCCGGTAAGGAGTTTGCGCGCGCCAAGACGTTTCGGCCCACGCTGCGACGGCCCGCGTCCCCGGCCGAGTACCGGCACCTGCACACTCACATGGCGGCCGAGTCGGCGCGGCTCTTTGACCTGGCACAGCACCTGCTGCTCTGCCACGCCTACGCGTCGACTGGCACGCCGCTGGTGCTGGATGCTACCGTCAGCAGCGCCACGGAAGAGCAGCGCGCTCGCGCGCTGGCGCTGGCCGAAGCCGTTGGCATGGGCGTCATTGTCTACTAAGCCTGCTTGAACCAGCCTGCAAATTCATTTTTTTTTCTACTTGCATTTCCCCTCTCTCTCTTTTTCAGCGTTGCTGGCACACTGACAGCCATGGCTCCGCGCTTGGGGGTGACGTCGCGCGACGGCGTGACGCAACCGCTGGTGCGCGTAAGCGTCGATGTCGAGCTGGTCACGACGGCCAAAGGGCTGCGCGCCCGGCTGGCGATTACGCTGCATGGCCGCACGATTGAGTCGCGGCTGAGCTGCGACATCAACACGCACGCCGCAGCGCCAAAGACCGCGGCCGACGAGCGCGCCATTGTAGCGCCCGTGCTGCAGACGGCGCACGCGGCCGTGGCGCTGGCCAAGCAAAAGGCGCTGGGGTGGGGCAAGACGGCCGGGTTTCTGGCCCACCTGTACACGGTCGACCCGCCGCCGCTGACCACCTACTGCTCGCGCGTGCGCAACTTGGCCTGCACGCTGATTCACAGAGCCCGTCTGTCGGTGCTCGAGTAAAGCCTGTGTGTGTGTGCATCAAATTCAAACCTGCTCAACCAACCCATCGCAACCATGCGCTCGCAGAACCTGCTGCTGCTGCTGCTGCTGCTGCTGCCAGCCATCGACGCCCAGGTGTGTCCGGCCGGCGAGTTCCGGGTGGACACGATTGGGGATTATGTGTGCGAACTTTGCCCTGCCGGCACAGCAAAGGCCGTTGAGGGTGGCGACCCTTGCCCGTCGTGCCTGGCCGGCAAGAGCCAGTCGCAGACGGGCCAGTCAGCGTGCACCGACTGTCCTGCCGGCAAGTTTCAACCCAGCGCAGGCAGCGCGACGTGCACCGACTGTCCTGTCGGCAAAAGCCAATTGCAGATGGGCAGCGCAGCGTGCGACAGCTGTGTCCTTGGCCGGTACCAAAGCGCAGTGGGCCAAACATTGTGCCTCCAGTGCGGCCCTGGCAAGAGCCAAGCTGCGACCGGCAGCACCTCGTGCGACGACTGTCCACTGGGCAAGTATTCGGTCATTGACGGGGCCGACGTGTGCGTTTCCAAGCACGAGTGCAGCGTCTTTGAGCCCGACACGACGCCCGCCAGCCGCGACACTCAGGCCGTGTGCGACACTTGCCCTGCGGCGCTGCCCGTTCCGCGCCTGCTCGAAGGTTCGCCTCGTTATCACTACTGCGCAGCGCCGTCCGACACAACCAGCAACAGCAGCGCGCGCGCCGTGCCCACGGTGTTGCCAGACTTGCTGATAATCGCAGTGGTGATGATGGCCGTGATGGCGTAGCGCCAAAAAGAGAATTTCAATTTTTAGCACACGTCACACGCGTCACAGCGCCTTGGCCAGACACTGGCGCGCAACGTAGTAGGCGGCGCCGCCAGCGTAGCCGGCCAGCGTGACGGTCACGGCCACAAGCGTAATGACGTCGGCCTCGGTCATGGGTGGTGCAGCGACGCAAGGGTGCTGCTGCTGGGTCGCAGGTCGTCGGGCGTGGGCTGCACGTCAAAGATGCGCAGGCTGTGCTCGGCAATCACGTCTTGCGCCACCTTGACCACCGACCGATTAAAGCCCTTGTCAATCACGGCCGGCGGCACAACCTGCTTGCCCTGGATCGCAAACGCTTGGTTAATGTTGGTCTTGTGGCCGCAGCGCACGGGGCCCTGCAGCGTCTGCGCCAGCAGAAACGTCAGCGCGCACAGCAGCTCGCTGCTGGCGTGCACGTCCTGGTCCACGGCGTCGAGCAGCCGCTGCAGGTGCGCCGTCAGCTGCTGCTGCTGCTGCGCCGCCAGCGCCGGAACGCCGGGCGCCGACTTGAACAGGCCCACCAACACAGCCGCCGGGACCCGCCAGACAGCCCGGGCTGCCGCCAGCTCGCCCGCCGCGTCGGGTCCGGCCGCGCCGCGCGCCGTCAGCACCGGCTGTGTGTGGTGCTGCCGCTTGAACGTCACGGTGCGCTGCGGCTCTTTGACGCGCGAGCTGGCGGCCGGCAGGTTGAGGTCGCCGCCCGCAAAGTGGTCAAAGTCGTGCGCCTTGACGCCCTCTTCGCCCAGCACTTCGGCGTCGCGGTCGTGCGTTCCCAGACCCGACTCGACCACCACGCCCGTGCGCGTGTTGACGCGGTCGCCGTTGACAATGGCAAAATCAGCCTCGGCCTCGGTCGTCTCCAGGCCCGTGCTGGCGCACACCACCAGCCCGCTGGCCTGCTCCACGGGCACGCAGCGCCCGCACGCGCACAGCTTTGAAATTGACGCAGCCATGAGCTCGGGCGGCGACTAAAAGCGAGCAAACGCGAGCGCGATGGAAAATGATCGCTGGCGGGCTTAAAGCAGGCCCGGTCTCGCCCCTCTCTTTTTTTCTTGGTTGGAAACAGAGGGCGCATCATGCACCCGCAACAGCGACTCTGGATCTTGCTGCTAGCAACGGCCACCGCCGCGAGCGCATCCAACAGCGCGTGCGCGCTGGGCATGGAGAGTGGGCGCATTTCCAGCAAGTTGATCAGCCGTCAGAGCTCTGCTGATGGCCGAACAGCATCGATGGTGCGCTACAGGGCTGGCGGGCCTGGAAATGGCGATCTTTTGCTAAACAGCACGCAAGCTACCATCATGCTGCCAACGCCGCAATCCGTTTCACACATTCGCGTCCAAGGCGGTGTTATAGGGGGGGGGGTATTGGTATTCGACCACGCCGCGCTTTCCACGCTGGCACCCGGCGCTAGTGTGTACGCCTTTCACAGCACTTTAGACTTGACGCCGCTCAAGGGCTCTCGAGAATCGGGAAACTACCTGGGCCACACGTTTGCCGTTGACCTGCCCGTCGTAGTCGCGGTGCGACTAACTTTCTACAGCACAGGGGGTTTCGCTTTAGCCGGCATTGAGCTGTACGCCGACTGCCTGGCAACGCTGGACTTTCAAGACGACAACGGGACGGCATTGACTCCGCAAAGCAGCGTGGCGCTCAGCGATGGAAAATCCTTCTCGACCGCCGACTCAACGATTGACGCTTATATCAGCAGTATTTGGGATGCTGGCAGCGACTTTGCAGGGGCTAGCGGCGCCGACACTGTTTTTCTCCGAGCAACGTCGATTGCAGACACAGCGAATCGCATCGATGCTTTGTTTCCGTTGGGTGTTATTAGCAACGAGTACTACGCCGTGCGCGCTGTCATCACGCTGATATCTGATGGTCTTTCAGGCCCGTACGACAGCAACAGCTGCGAGCGAGGAAAGGTCGCCGTGTATCTTACCGATGGCACAGTAGATTCGGCACCAGCTGTGGTTTTAGACGGTACCGTGGGGCACAACTTGGTGACCGACGCGTACTCGGCAATTGTGCCGTTGCAAGCAGGACGTTCAGAAACAGACCCGGTGTCGTTGGGTGTGGCCTTGCACATGGCCTCGACAACACCATGTGCTAGCACAGGTGGTGTCTACAATCTTTTTTTCGCCTGGGCCACCGGGATGACGGCTGATTGCTCGCTGGCTGGGACGTACCGCACCAGCGCCGGCGAGCCCTGTCGAGCGTGCGACGGGGTTGCAGTCTACCAGGACCAAATCGGGCAAACCGCGTGCAAGGCGGCAACAATGTGTGCTGCTGGCACTGAATACGAGACCGCGAGTTTGACACCGACGTCCAATCGGGCGTGTGCCACTGCAACAGTGTGCGCTGCCGGCACTGAATACGAGGCATTGAGTTTGACGCCAACATCCAATCGCGCATGCGCGACGACGTCGGTGTGTGCTGCCGGCAGCTACGTTGCAGACGCAGCCACCAGCACGTCAGACGCAACGTGCATCGCCTGCGACGGCGTTGCAGTCTACCAGGACCAACTCGGGCAGACCGCGTGCAAGGCGGCAACAGTGTGTGCTGCTGGCACCGAATACGAGACGGCCGGTCTGACATCGACGTCCAATCGGGCGTGTGCCACTGCAACAGTGTGCGCTGCCGGTACTGAATACGAGACGACCGACCTGACACTGACATCCGATCGGGCGTGTGACACTGCAACAATGTGCGCTGCCGGTACTGAATACGAGACGGTGAGCTTGACGCCAACTTCCGATCGGGTGTGTGCATCCGTGTCGGCGTGCGCCGAAGGCTCTTTTATTGAAGAGTCGGCTACCGCCACGTCCGACACAGAGTGCACACCGTGTCTACTAGCATGTTCGGTCACGGAGTATCTCGACGGACTGTGTCAGTCCGACGGCACAGTCGACAACGCGTGTCTGGCGTGCCCGGTCAATTGTACCGGCTGCACCAGCGCGACAGACTGCACCGGTTGTTTATCCGGACTGGTTCTTGTCGGCACACCACCGTCTCGACAATGCCATCCGACGTGCGCCCCGGGTTATTTGACTGACCTGCTGGACGGCACGTGCGCACCGTGTCACGCAAGCTGCAACGAGTGCGCTGGTGCATACGCGTCTTTTTGCAGCCGGTGCTTCAATCCGTCTGCGTCTTACGGTGTTCCGAATGACACAGCTGACTACACGTATCTAGATGGTACTGCATGTTACTCGACATGCCCGAACTCGATTATTGGGGGTCTTAGGTTTGGCAACGATCTCACGGGTCGCTGTATCGACGTCCAAGTATGCGCCGGGTACGAGACGGTGGCGCCAGGGCGCCGCAACGACCGCGTGTGTGCCGGGAAAACGATCTGTGCGCCAGGCCAGTACGTGGCCACGCCAGGCGACGCGTCATCCGACCGCACGTGCGCAGCGTGTGCGGCCGGCACGTACGACACTGAGTTGTCACAGCACGACGGCGACGTCAGCACGTGCGCGCTGTGCACCAGTGCCGACTGCACTGATCCCGCCCACGTCGAGCTGACGCCGTGCACGGCCACGTCGGACCGCGTCTGCGGCGAACCGACAACGACAACGGCGCCTGCCACCACCGACAGCGCCAGCGGGCTAGCCGCGTCGCTAAGTGTTATTCTGCTGGGTGTGATGGTCAGCTGGCTGCTGCTGTAGTTAGACCAAGAAGAGTTTGGTCAATGTTAATTGAGCGTGCTACAGCCACATTGCTAGCACCGCCGCTGTCCCTAGCACGACAACGCCTGCGTGTGTTCCGGCGGCCGAGCCCGTCGGGGCATCGCTGGCGCTCTCGGTGAGCGTGGTGTCGCCCGTGCTGCCCAGTCCGTCCAGGTTACCGGCCGCCGTCGTCGTCGTTGCTACCGTGGTTGTGGGCGCCGCCACTGAATCAGCAGGGTGTGGTGAGGCAGAGGATGATGGACCGCGCGCCGGCCGAGCGGCAGGCCCGCCAGAGCAATCAGCAGCACCCGAAGCATCGTCTCGGCACACGAGGGCTGGGGCGGAAAATGAGAGCAGTCCGTGTTTACGCCCGGCCTGCTGCAGACGCCGAGGCGACTGTGTGGCTGTGTCTTTTATTCGTTTTTTTGGGTGCATTTATTTCGCTCTGCCCTGCTAGCCATGGCTTCTTCTTCTGCCTCGTCCGCCGACCCTGTAAAGCAGGCCCTGTCGACCCTCGTCAGCAAGTCGGCCGTTAAGATTGCCGCCAACAGCGACGCCGAGCCCGGCCAGCAAGAAGCGGGCCGCCTGCTGGTCGGTCTTCTGGAGGCCGACGGACCGGCCGCCGCCAAGGAGGCCGAAAAAGCGTTTGTGGAGCACTGCTTCACAGACCCCGAGACCAAGCAGCCCTGGTCGTACTCGGACATGCGGGCCCGCTACGGATAGCGCGTGTGTGTGTGTGTGACCCAATTGATCAGTCTACTATTGCGTCAATTCAGGCTTGCGACGGCGGTGCCAAAGCACGCGCCAGCAGCCCCGAGACACCAGTCGACGCACGCACGTGTCTAACCAAGCGCTCCAGGTGCTTCAACCTAGGCGGCCGGCCCTTGTGGCGCGCCAGAGTTTCCCAAAACAGCAGCCGCTCGGCGCGACAGTGGCTGTGCTCGACGTGCACCATGTACAGGCGACACCGCTCCGCCACGTTCTTGGCCACCCGCACAATTGTTTTGGCTGGAAGCTTGGCCAGGCAGCAATAGACGGCGCGGTGGCCAGAAGCTTGATCAGCTTGTAGGCCCACCAGCATGCCGAGCGCGCGCGGCACGCTAGCAATGAGCTGCACGGCATCGACCACTTGCAAGGCCATGGCGAAACGGACGAGAGAAAAAAAAAAGAAAATGCCCGTTTGAGCCAGCAGCGCGCCATTTTCCTTGTCTTCGCTATGCTGACTCCGCTCGACGTGCTGGAGCGCGACGCCACGGCGCTGCACTTTGTGCACTGCGTGCTGATGGCGCTGCATGCGGCCGAGAACGACCCGTACGACGTCAAGGTGGTGTGGCGGCACGGGCGCAGCGGCAAGCGCAACGACAAAGAGCCCGACACGCCGCGCTACCACAAGACGGCTGGCCAGCCCGACGGTGACTGGCGTGTGCACTGGCGCTGCTTTCGGCGCTCGGTGGCGCGCAGCACGGTCACTCCCGTGCTAGCCGCGTACGGTGTTGTGGCCTGCTGGCATCCCGAAGAGCGCGTCGCGACGTTTGAGCGCACGGGCGACGCAGTCCTGCCCGCGACGCCCGTCCCCGATACTCTGGCGGTGCACACCGAGAACACGATGGCCGCCAGCATTGCGTTTGCCGCCAACGCCATTCTGCCGTCGGGCCGGTATCTGCTGTGGCACCCGCAGCCCAAAGAGAGCAGAATCACTGTGCAGTTTGTGGACAGCGCACGCAGCGACGCCCGCGTGTGGTGGGCCAACGAGCGCTGCGCCGTGCTGGCGTGGGCGTGGCTCGAGCAGCTGCTGACGGCCGAGCAAGCGCGCGGCACGGCGGAAACCGAGCTGGGCGGTCTCGTGCGCCAGCTGCTCAAGAAGCACCTCAACCCGGCGCTGCGGCGCCACGGCCTGGTGGCCGACCTGCCGTGCCTGGGGTTTTACTTTGCCGTGCGAAGGCTGGTCTGACAAAAATTTGAATTTGGGTCTCTCTCTCTCGTTCGCTTAGCACGCCCAAATCACGCGTTGGCAGCCCACCACTGGCGCGCCGCCTTGCCAATGGCCTGTCGCGCCTCGCGCGTCCACTCGTACGCCTCGCTGCTTTCGGTGCGCACGTCGTCCAGCAGCCATTTGACAAACGCATGCTCGCCAGCCTTGGCTTCGGCCACGGCCTGCTGGCAGCGCGCTGGCGTCACGTACTGCTGTGCCAGATCGGCGGCCGAGTCGATGGCATCGGCCACGGCCTGTGCTGGCGCAGCCTGCTTCTTGACGGCGTGCGCTGCGCCCTTGGCCTTGAACGCGTGCCGGCCAAACTCGTGCATCCGCAGTATGGGCTGCACCGGGTAGTACACAAGGCCTTCGCCGGGCCCGGCCACGCCGAGCGTGCTGTGAACCCACGGGTCTTGCGCGACAACGGCCGCCACGGCCGCGTTGACGCTGGCCACGTCGACGGCCGGGCTGTCCAGACAAAACGTCAGCGCGTCGGCCTCGGCCGTGTGCCACGGCAGCACGTGGGTGTGGCTGTCGAGCACGGGCGCCAGCAGCGCGGCAATGCGGTCGGGCTCAACCACCAGCTCGACGTTGACCGCCAGGGCCGGCAGCGCCTCGACAACAGCAAACACGGCAAAGTGGCGATCGGGCGCCTGGGTAATGGCGTCGTACGCCTGGATGTCGCGGCCGCACCACTCGCCAAACACGGCCACGACCGGCAGTTGGGCCCAGAGGTCCGCGCGCTCGGCCACCCAGGCTGCAAAGCCGTCCTGATCGTTGTCGGGCGTCAGGCACCGGTTGCGACCCTGCGCCACAGCGACGCCGTCAGACAGGACGCGCACACCGGCGTTGGTGCCGTGCAGCTTGATCTTGGCGCGGTACGTGACGGCCGGCAGCACGCCCTGGCTGGTCTTGCGGGCCTGGCCGCACACGTCGTCGAGGTGGCGGATGGCCGGCCAGCGGAAAAACACGGGGTCGGCGCGCGGCGGCGGTGGAGCAATGTCAGCCAGGGGCGCCAGGACGACGGTCGACCACACCCCGCACACCACATGCGGCCGAACCTTGCGGCCGGACACCAGGTACCCGAAGGGCGCCGTGTGCAGGTCGTCCAGGTCGTCGGGAGCCCGTTTGTCCACGGCCACGCCTCCGTCGGCAAACGCGTACACCCACAGTGGCGGCCCGTTTTGGCCGGGGTGCGGGCTGGCGCTGGCGTGCGTGGCGGCGGCAACACAGAGCTCCATGGCAGCCCGAAGAAAAAATGGCCATGTTCGCCATCGCCAGCCGCATGGATCAAACGCAGCACCTTCTTGCACACAAGCGCGCCGTCTTGGTGGCCGCGCAGTTTGTGCGCTACGCCGAGATTGTGGCGACCGCCGTGCAAGCCGCCGCCGCGCTCCGCGTGATGTGGGTGCCCGACGCCGAG
>Ga0136555_1000572_pt1 | contig 14267 bp, 12 predicted proteins | sample AntRauTorckE5432_FD_104927 | JGI IMG/M metagenome (GOLD analysis project Ga0136555, IMG submission 104927) | Saline lake microbial communities from Rauer Islands, Antarctica - Metagenome Torckler E5 #432 | ecosystem: Environmental > Aquatic > Non-marine Saline and Alkaline > Saline | place...
TCGTTTCTCCATCCCAGTCCAGCTTTTAGATCTAGCCTATTATTTCTCAGTTGAGTTTTATAATCGTAAGCAACCTTAAAGCCTGCAAGGTTTCTGGATTCTTGTTGTTTGATTTGGTCTCCATTAATAGGATCTTCTAAAAAGAAGGTGAAATTAGAATAAAGTAAAAAGTCATAATGGGAATAAAATACGGTCGTTTGCAATTGCTCGTTATCGCTCAAGTCCATATCGTAATTAAGAATGATATTAGTTCTAGAAGTAGCCCCCCCTTCTGTGTCATCTATCGCTCCAAAACGATTGATCAAACCACTATCTACTGCACGCTGCGGAATCTGACCACTAGCATCCCATTCACTGTCAAAATGAGAAAGACTCAGGCTTAATAAATTACCGTTATTTGAAGTATGGTGTAATTTTCCAAAAAGATTGACGCGATCAAAATTTTGCGGACTGTCAAAGGCGCCATCAAAGGTTAAATATTCTGTCGCTATATATGCCGTAGTATGAGAGTTATCTACTAATTGTACCATTCCTAAATAACGTTGGTGATTAAAATCGCCTATCTCTACTCCTATTTTGTTTTCGTCAAGGTAGCTTTTAGTTCGAAAATCTACATGTCCAGCAGTGGCAAAGTTCCCTACACTTTCATCATAACTTCCTATCCCGTAAGATATGTTGTTTACGGTTTCAGGAATCAGAAAATGAAGATCTGCATAGCCCTGGCCATGTGCATGAGAGACCATATTTACTGGCATTCCATCCACGTTGATCGCGACATCTGTACCGTGATCAATATCAAAACCTCTAAGGAAAATTTGTTCTGCTTTTCCTCCTCCGGCATGCTGACCTATAAAAAGTCCTGGAACTGTTCTCAGGAGTTCTTGAGAAGAGCTTACCGGGTTTATTTGCAAATCGACGTTTGCGAGTACGTTAAGAGTTTCTACATCATTGGTTATGGTAATAGCGTCCAAGTCTAAGGATGCTGGAATCATCGTAATTTGTAAGACCTCTTTAACATTAGTAATAATAAAGGAACCTGCTTCATAACCTATATGAGAAAACCTCAACTCTTCACCTTTTTCTTCGTTATCGATGGCAAAAAAACCTTTGGAGTTGGTATGGGTATGATCACCAGAAGCCATGTGCAACACATAGACGTCTTTTAATGGTTGCCCGTTTGGATCTGTTATAAAGCCAGAAATACTATGAGCCAAAAGAATTGGTGAAAAGAAGAAAAAAGCAATGGTTAATACCGCTTTCGCGAAAGCGGAATAAGAAAAATTAGTAGGCATTATTTTGATAATTTAGTTGCACTACTTACGTAACTGCCACTAAAATCGGTTTTAAATTAAATGTTAAAAGCAGACACTTCAACTATAAAGTATTGTAAATCAGGTGTTGAATCCGTTTATAATGTAAAAAAAGCCGACTCATAAATGAATCGGCTTTAGAAATTATGATGTAATGAATATTACACGTGCAATGCTCTGTCTCCAGTTGCAGCAAGCGCTGCTTCTTTAACAGCCTCTGCATAAGTAGGGTGCGCGTGAGACATTCTTGCAATATCTTCTGCACTAGCTCTAAATTCCATAGCAGTAACAGCTTCAGCAATAAGATCGGCAGCTCTGGCTCCTATCATGTGTACTCCTAAAACCTCGTCTGTAGTTTTATCTGCAAGAATTTTAACTAATCCGTCGATATCTCCAGAGGCACGTGACCTTCCTAAGGCACGCATAGGAAAGGATCCTGCTTTAAATTCTATTCCTGCTTCTTTTAATTCTTCTTCTGTTTTACCTACACTGGCTACTTCTGGCCAGGTATAGATTACGTTAGGGATCAAGTTGTAATTGATATGTGGTTTTTGACCAGCAATCACTTCTGCAACAAAAACTCCTTCTTCCTCTGCTTTGTGCGCTAGCATGATACCGCGTACTACATCTCCTATCGCGTAGATATTAGGTACATTAGTTTGCATATGATCGTTGACTTCTACCTGACCTCGCTCATTGATCTTAACACCAGCTGCCGTTGCATTTAGTTTATCTGTATAAGGACGTCTTCCAACAGAAACTAGGCAGTAATCACCTTCAAAGCTAACTTCTTCTCCTTTTTTGTTTTTGGCCGTTACAGTAACCTTATCTCCATTGCGTTCTACTTTATTTACCGCGTGAGAAAGGTGGAATTTCACTTTTTGTTTTTTAAGAACCTTCATCAATTCTTTAGAAAGGGTCTTATCCATCACTGGAGTAATGCGGTCCATATATTCAATAACCGTTACCTCAGCTCCTAGTCTTTTATATACTTGGCCTAGCTCAAGACCTATCACTCCGCCACCGACGACGATCATGTGTTTAGGAATCTCTTTAAGGGATAATGCTTCTGTAGAAGTGATGACTCTTTCTTTGTCAAGAGTTATAAAAGGAAGGCTTCCGGGTTTTGAACCAGTTGCAATAATGGTATTGATTGCTTCAATAGTTTCTGATTTCTCCCCGTCTATTTTAATATGGGTAGCATCGACAAAAGACCCCATACCTGTAAAGACTTCGATCTCGTTCTTTTTCATCAAATATTGCACACCATCGCATGTAGTATCTACCACTTGCTGTTTGCGAGCAATCATTTTTTCAAAATTAATTTTTATCTCTCCCGGAATCTCAATACCGTGTTCTTCAAAATGCTTTATAGCATCATCATAATGATGGGAAGAATCAAGAAGTGCCTTGGAAGGAATACATCCTACATTGAGACAAGTCCCACCTAAGGTGTTGTATTTTTCTATAATGGCAGTTTTCATGCCTAGTTGTGCACAGCGTATTGCGGCTACATAGCCACCAGGTCCTGAACCTATTACTGCAACATCATACTTACTCATAAGAGTTGGTTTTTATTATATAATTAAGTCTTAAAATCAATTAAACATAAAGCCCAATTGATAATACAAAGGTACTAAAGGAAGGCTTATTTATGTATTATTTAGGGCATAATTGTACCTTGCAAGGCTTATTGTTTAGCCTGCTCCTTTTATTAATAAAATTATTTCTATTTATCAGAAACCTCTTTTTTTTGATAAGGTCGTATAATCAATCGCGCTGCTCTATCAAAATTGAAGTAGTTATAGACCCAATTTAGAAATACGACTAACCTGTTCCTTACTCCTACTAAGAAATACAGATGTACGCCCAGCCAAGTTATCCAAGCTAGAAAACCACCTAAAGTAAACGACTTGATATCTGCAACTGCTTTGTTTCTTCCTATGGTAGCCATGCTGCCTTTGTCAAAATAAGAAAATTCCTTTAGCGGTTGCTCCAGAAGTAAACGTTTGAAATTCTTGAGCAGTAGCTTGCCTTGTTGAATAGCAGGTTGTGCCACTTGAGGGTGACCCTCGGGATATGCAGGTGTTTTCATTAAGGCGATATCTCCTATAGCAAAAATATTTTCATAACCTTCTACTCTATTCATGCGATCTACCAGAAAACGTTGGGATTTTTGGTCCACACTTTGCTCCCGTATTCCATTTATAGGATTTCCAATAACTCCCGCACTCCATATAAATGTGAGTGCTTCAATTTTTAAATCTGTGTTGGTTAAAACGGTTTCTTCTTTATAGTTCTTAACCATGACGTTAAGATGAATGTTTACCCCTAGTTCTTTTAAGTATTTTTCGGCCTTTTGAGATGCTTTCTCACTCATACTTACGAGCACTCGACTTGCGCCGTCTAACAAATGGATCTCCATATGATCTGGATTCAAGTCTGGATAATCGTTAGGGAGCACTCCTTTTTTGAATTCGGCAAAGGCTCCTGCTAATTCCACTCCAGTAGGCCCAGCTCCAGAAAGCACAATACGCATCAGCTTCTTTTGTTCTTCTGCATCGCTAGTCAAGGTTGCCTTCTCTAGATTTTGAAGCATGTAACTTCTTATATTGAGCGCCTGAGGAACACTTTTCATTGGTAAAGAAGTTTCTTCTAGTTCTTTGTTTCCAAAAAAATTGGTTTTAGTTCCTGTCGCCATGACTAGGTAATCAAAAGTCACCTCTCCTATAGAGGTTTTAAGGGTCTTCATGACCGGCTCTACGGACTCTACTTCAGCCAGTCGAAATATAAAATTAGTACCATCATTTACCAATCCTCTTAATGGGAAAGCTATAGAATCAGGTTCCAGACCACTAGTCGCCACCTGATACATCAACGGCTGGAAGTTGTGGTAATTATGACGGTCGATAAGGACAACTTGAAAGTTTTGTTTGGTTAGCTTTCGCGAAAGCGTCACACCTCCGAAACCGCCGCCCACAACAATGACTCGTGGTAAATCTGAATGTGGTATATTCATGTTATTGTCTTTTAACAAATATAATTTTTAGGAGGTGATTTATAGAGCCATTAACATTCTTTTCTTACTGTGAAGAAAACTTGGAGTTTTGATTTTTTATGATTTCTTTTCGTGGTTTTCTTTGGAAGTATTTTCATGTTTCCCTTGGGCTGCTTTTGATAGCTTTTTTGCGATGAACAAACATTTCACCTCCTAAAAGTAATCGTCATATTAAATCCTTCGAGTGAAGTGTAACGTTTCTGAAAAACAGATGACTTATATAGCAACCATACCATCAAAAAGTGAGTAAGAAACTCGAAGAAGAATTTGTAAAACTACTGGATGAGAATCAGAATATAGTGCATAAAATATGCCGACTGTATACTAATGATCAGCATGCACATAACGACCTTTTTCAAGAAGTAACCGTGCAATTATGGCGCGCGTATCCCAAATTTAGAGGCGATTCTAAATTTAGTACTTGGATGTATAGAGTGGCTCTGAATACGGCTATTACCCTCTATCGCAAATCTACCAGAAGAGTAAAAACTCAAGATTATGAGTCGGTACAATTTAAGATTGAAGACCGTCAGGAAGATGACGAGCAAATGGAGCAGCTCACATTGCTTTACGGAGCCGTAAAACAATTAAACGATATAGAAAAAGCATTGGTTTTTTTATATCTTGAAGATAAAAATTACAAAGAAATAGCCGAAACCATGGGGATCTCTGAAGTAAATGCTAGAGTGAAGATGAACAGGATAAAAACAAAATTAACTAACATTATTAATCCATAAAAATCATGGATCAACTCGATATATTAAAACAAAACTGGCAGTCACAAACTAATAACTCGCCTCGATTTACTAAAGATCAACTCACGGGATTGCTAGCAAGAAAATCTTCAGGAATAGTGAAATGGCTGTTTATCATCGCCATGATAGAATTTGCCGTGTTTATAGTTTTGGGAATAGTTTCCCATTTTTATAACCAGGATAGCAATATCGATGTTATAGGACTGATGGGAGAACCTTTTTATTACGGTTCTACCCTATTGCATTATGTAGTTATTTTTACATTCATATACCTTTTCTACCAGAATTATAAAAATATTTCAACCTCGCAACCTACAAGAAGTCTTATGAAAAATATTCTCAAGACGCGTCGCACCATGAAATGGTACATCTGGTACAACTTGATTTATATATTGGTAGTAGGAATGATAGCTACCGTAATGGTGATCCCTAAAGATCCCAATATAACTAAACTCTTAGCAACTCCTAAAATGGCTGGGCATGAGACGGCGTTCTATCTGATCGCCTTAGGAGCTTCCTTTGTGGTATTCTTGGTTATTTGTGTGGTTATGTATTTGATCTATCAATTGATCTATGGTATTTTACTGCGCAAATTGAAACGCAATTACAATGAATTGAAGAGAATGGAAGTTTAAATATTTTATGAAAGAGCAAAAAAAATGCGGCCTTTGGCCGCATTTTTTTTTAAACCTAATCGTTTAAAAATCTTCTTAGAACTTATAACCTACTGATAAGTGAACAGTTCCAGGAAGCTGGCTTCTGTTTACACCGTCTGTTTCATTGTCTATTATGTCAGAAAAACCGTAGGTAAAGGTTCCTTTAAAATATAAGTTATACTCTTTTAAATCATAACCAAACCCAGCAGTACCTGCAAAGTTAGTATTGACCGTATTTTCAATCTCCACAGCATCCCCGTCACCTATAGATTGTTCTCCTTTAAGTAAAAAACCTATTTGTGGACCGAAGTGAATACTAAAATTTTTGTAAGCATAATATTTGAATTGTAAAGGCACATTGATATATTGTAATTTTACATCTGTAGTAGACCCTAATAAATTATCAAATTCTTCTCCCTCTACAGAATACAACAAACTACCTTCATAAGACCATTTCTCAGCAAATGCTAATTCGGCAACGCCACCTATATGGAATCCTAGTCTATTATTTTCAAAACCGTCGCCTCCTAAGTTATCGATTTTTGAAAAGTTAACACCTCCTATAACACCATAGGAAAAATCTTGAGCCGTTACTGTAAACGTTGCTAGAAATAAAGCAATTAAAGAAAGATAAATAGTTTTCATTTTTTTTGTTTTTGGTATGCATGTCAAATATATAAAAATGCTTTTATTAATCTCCTCATTCTTAAAAGAGAAAAAACCAAGCCTTTTTCTATTAAAAATACCCTAAAAGGGGTATTCCTATTTTGAAAACAAAATAATAAATTTAACTTCTTGAAAATCAAATGCTATGAAACGTTTTATCTTTTTCTTAAGTGTGATCTGTATCAGCTTCAACTTACATTCCTGTGCCGAAATGGCTGCTGGATTGAGTAGCTTTAATCAAGCCAATGGATCACAGTGCCGTGTTAAAAGCTGTGATTCACAGGTGTATGATTCTGGTGAATATAAAAATGCAGTTCGAGCAAGGGACAGTCGAGGAAACGATATAAGAAGTAAAGAAAAGAATTGGGTGAAATCCCAAATAAAAAACTATGTTAATTACAATTTTGGGGTTTATTACGGCACTTCACCTTATTCAGGAGGAAAATATCGCTTTACCACTTACTGTAGCACTTATTAATAGCAGTTTACTTAAGACGTTTCTTTCTATTAGCTTCATAATCACTAAAGATCATTTCTCCTAGTCCTTGCAGTCCAGTAAAGAATGCTTTTCCTTGATTAGCTTCTGTAAACTGATCTATAAAACGTTGCAAGTAAGGATCATTTGCAATCATAAAGGTAGTAATAGGAATATGCAATCTTCTCGCTTGTGCGGCCATGGTATAGCATTTTTCTACAATGTATTCGTCTAGACCGTTGGAGTTTTTATAATAGGTACCGTCTTTTAATCGCAAACAACTAGGCTTCCCATCTGTAATCATAAAGATTTGTTTGTTGGTATTGCGCTTTCTCCTCAAAATATCCATCGCGAGTTGTAAACCTGCCACAGTGTTGGTGTGATACGGACCTACTTTAAGGTAAGGAAGATCGGCTATTTTTATAGGCCAAGAATCATTACCAAAAACAATAATATCCAAGGTATCTTTTGGATAACGAGTGGTAATTAACTCTGCCAGTGCCATAGCTACTTTTTTTGCTGGTGTGATGCGGTCTTCTCCATAAAGAATCATAGAATGGGAGATATCGATCATCAATACCGTACTCATTTGCGCTTTAAATTGAGAGTCTTCCACAACGAGGTCATCTTCGGTAAGGTTAAAGTTTCCCATCCCGTGATTGATCTGTGCGTTGCGCAAACTCTCCGTCATGGAAATACTATCCAGTCCATCGCCAAATCTGTAAGGGCGGTAATCACCACTTTGCTCGTCGCCTTGTCCTAATTTACCTGTTTTATGGTTACCGCTATTTCCTTTGCGCATGTTCCCAAAAATTTGATCTAGTGCATGCTTGCGAAGTAATTGTTCTGTCTTTGCAGTAATAGAAAAACGTCCAGGTCTATCGCCATCACCTTCTTCTCCTGCTTGATTCTCATCATTAGGATCAAACTCTTCTCTGATATAACCTCGGGCTTTAAGGTCTTCTATAAAATCGTCTATCGTATATTCTGATGTGGTAAGCTTGTATTCTTTATCCAATTCTCGCAGCCATTCTATCGCCTCATCAAAGTCTCCAGAAGTATGTGTGATCAATTCTTTGAAGATATCAAAAAGCTTCTCAAAAGGATCTTTTTCCTTCGGGTTAAAAAATTCAAACTTAAAACCTAATCTTTCTTGCATCATAGTCTAAAAGTAACTGACAAAAAGTGAAAACGACGTGTTCTGTTATGGATTTAACATTGGTTTATGCTTAAAAGAAGTTTCGCAAACCTTATCGTAACTTTAAACAAGAGAAAATAAGACGACTTTACTATAAGTTAATGCTGTTTCGCTTTCGCGAAAGCGGAATACATCCTATTTTTGCTGCCGCTTAAAAAAACAATACAATGACTAAACACGCTTGGCACGACGTAAGTTATGGAGCAGATGCACCAGGACATGTAACAGGAATTATAGAGATCCCAAAAAATACAAGAGCAAAATACGAACTGGACAAAGAATCTGGAATGTTGATTCTAGATCGTGTGATCTACTCTTCGATGTATTACCCAACGAACTATGGTTTTATTCCACAAACCTATTGTGATGATGACGACCCTCTAGACATTTTAGTGCTTTCTCAAATCGAAATTGTACCGATGTGTCTTGTTAAAGCTAAGGTAATAGGTGTTATGCAAATGCTAGACGGTGGTGAAATGGATGACAAGATCATTGCGGTTGCCGCAAACGATATGTCTGTTGCTCATTTTAATGATGTAAGCGAGCTTCCAGAATTTTGGAAAAAAGAAATGCGTAATTTCTTCCAAGACTATAAGAAACTAGAAAACAAAACCGTAGAAGTAGAAGAATTTCAAGGTCGTGAAAAAGCATTACAAATTGTAAATCAATCTATTGAAGATTATAAAGTGAAGTTTGGTGCCAAATAATTAGGTCACCTACTCCTCCATAAATAAGCCCCTTAAAATCTCTGATTTTAAGGGGCTTATTTTTTACCTCAACTACTTATTTAACTTCAAATCCTATTCATTTGTAATCATCTCAGTTATTATTTAAACAGGATGTCATACTTGGAGATTTAACACGAAGTATATAATTTTTTTAAATATGTAATCCAGTGCTATCTGTAGTATTCCATAATGATCCTAAAGTTTATCTTTACCCAGAATCTATAAATTCCCAACATTTTGAAAAAGATATTTCGCTTTTTATTAAAAGGTTTTTTAGCTCTTGTGGCATTCCTTCTCATCGCCTTTATAGTTTTAAAACTGGTATATAACGAAGATATTCCTAAAGGAATTCCTGGTCAACCAGCAGATGAAATGGCTTTTAAAATATTGGATGCCATTCATCACAAAGAATTTACTGAGGCTAAAGAAATTCACTGGACCTTTAGAGGTGTAAATCGCTATGAATGGAAACTTCAACAAAATATGGTAGATGTCTATTGGGATGATTACCGTGTTTCTTACCAGACGCAGTACCCTAAAATAAGTTTTGCTTTTAAAAATGGAAAACGAATAGAAGGAGAAGAAAAACAGGAAGCCATCGATTATGCTGCTGTAAATTTTAATAACGATAGCTTTTGGTTAGTAGCGCCGCATAAAATTATGGATATAGGCACCAGCCGACAATTAATTAAGGAAGATGGAAAAGAAAAACTTCTAGTCACTTACAATTCTGGCGGGACGACTCCCGGCGACTCTTATCTGTGGGAAGTAGATGAGAATTACCTACCCATTGCCTTTAAAATGTGGGTAAGCATTATTCCGTTAGATGGAATTGAAGCGACATGGTCCGATTGGGAAATGACAGATGGAGGTTTTCCGCTTTCGCGAAAGCGTACCTTTTTTGGTTTTCAAATACCGATTACAGATGTAAAGGTTCTTCCTTAACCCTTTTAGTCGTTCTCATCCAACTCAAAAACATCTTCTACGGCCACTTTAAATAACTGGGCAATTTTCAATGCCAAAACTGTTGAAGGCACATACCTGTTTTTTTCTATAGAATTTATAGTTTGCCGCGATACACCTATTGCTACAGACAAGTCTGCTTGAGTCATTTTATGAATGGCACGCTGCACGTGGACTGTATTTTTCATTACAACTGCCTTTTAAAAATTTGAAAATACATCAAATAATAAAACAAGAAAGAAGACATGATGAAAAAGATACTTTGATCTTGCTCCCATTCTAATGGTAATCTACCCGCTAGAGCATCTAAACACATCGCTGCAAGCGGCATGAGCAATATCATTGCCGTTCCTAATACAAAAGCAAAGGCAAAGGCTCGATAGCGCAACTTATTGATGCGCTCATCTTCATTTTTATCTTTAGCAATTACTACTATAAATAAACCTATCAATATGACATGCATAAATAGCTGCTTATAAAATTCTGCTTGTAGAATTTCCAATATTTTAACTGATAAAAGTGCTGCTACCGCAGTGATGGCGATTATAAAACCGATCCATTTAAACTTATAAGAAATAAATGGAAAAGCGCCACCTTTCTTTTCATATTCACAGAAACTCTTTAAAAAACTAGTCTTCATAACCTAAAGTATTTTTATTATTAAGACAAATATACTTTACTTTTTGGAAAGTACTAGTTACTTTATGAGGTATTTTTAGAAATCAACATACCAAGTATGCCTCTTGGCATGTTGGGTTGAGATCGATAAGATCAAATACTATTCTTGAAACTAATATCGAGAAAAGATTTAGACTATGCCAACACCAATAGTTGGCATGTCAAATCTCCATAGAAAACCCTAAAACACTCCACCATATTTTAAGGTAGCTTTAATTCTATTTCTAAGGCTTTAGAAGTAACTTCGCGATCTTGTAAAAAACTATGGCATATTCTAACGAACTTATTGAGGTAAAAGGCGCTCGCGTTCATAATCTAAAGAACATTGATGTAAATATTCCACGAGAAAAACTGGTCGTTATTACCGGGCTTTCTGGTTCTGGAAAATCCTCCCTTGCCTTTGATACTATTTATGCCGAAGGGCAACGTCGCTACATAGAAACCTTTAGCGCTTATGCCCGACAGTTTTTAGGTGGAATGGAACGTCCAGATGTAGATAAAATAGACGGTCTTTCTCCTGTAATTGCCATAGAACAAAAGACAACCAGTAAAAGTCCGCGCAGTACGGTAGGAACTATTACAGAGATTTATGATTTTCTAAGATTACTGTATGCCCGCGCTAGCGATGCCTATTCTTACAACACTGGTAAGAAAATGGTCAGCTATAGTGATGAGCAAATACGCGATCTTATTATTGAGGAATACAACGGACAGCGCATCAATATCCTTGCTCCAGTCATAAGAGGTAGAAAAGGTCATTATAGAGAGCTCTTTGAGCAAATTGCCAAACAAGGTTTTGTCAAAGTACGTTGTGATAACGTGATTGTTGATATCATGAAAGGTATGAAGCTAGACCGTTACAAGGTCCACGATATTGAAATGGTCATCGATAGAATACAGATAGGCAATACCGAAGAAGATATCAAAAGGCTGGATGAGTCCATAAAAACGGCGATGTACCATGGAAACGACATCACGATGATTGTACCGCACGGTGAGAAAGAAGGTCGTTTTTTCTCTCGTACGTTAATGTGTCCAGAAACCGGGATCTCCTACCCAGAACCAGAACCTAATAACTTCTCCTTTAACAGCCCTAAAGGTGCTTGTCCCAAGTGTAACGGTATAGGAACGCTTTACCAAGTAAACGAAAACAAAATCATTCCAGATCGCAGCCTTTCTATTGCTAAAGGTGGTCTGGCTCCTTATCCTGACAATAAGAAAAATTGGATTTATAAACAACTGGAATTGATCGCTCAAAAGTTTGATTTTAAATTGACAGATCCGATAGAGAAAGTTCCTGCGGCAGCTATTGAAATGATTCTATACGGCGGTAAAGAAACGCTGGAAATAGACAGTAAGAATCTAGGTGTAAAACGCAATTACAAAATAGACTTTGAAGGGCTGGCAAACTTTATAGAACAAACCTATAAGAATAACGACAGCACCAGCTTACAACGTTGGGCTAAAGAGTTTATGGATAACGTAACCTGCCCAGATTGTGAAGGATCAAGATTGCGCAAAGAGTCGCTTTATTTCCGTGTCAACGAAAAGAATATTGCTGAATTAGCAAATATGGATATTGTGCAACTGGTAGAATGGTTTGATCATTTAAATGTCACGCTTTCGCGAAAGCAACAACAAATAGCCACTGAATTATTAAAGGAAATAAGAGAACGATTACAGTTCTTGCTGGATGTAGGCTTGGACTATTTATCTATCAACAGAAGTGCCAAATCACTTTCTGGTGGAGAAGCACAACGCATACGACTGGCCACACAAATAGGATCTCAATTGGTCGGCGTATTGTATATACTCGATGAACCAAGCATAGGTTTACACCAAAGAGACAATGAAAAACTGATCAATTCGCTTATTTCTTTGCGCGATACAGGGAATTCTGTTATTGTTGTGGAGCACGATAAAGACATGATAGTGCGAGCAGATCACGTTATAGACATAGGACCTCGAGCTGGAAAATACGGTGGCGAAATCATTAGTGAAGGTACGCCTCAAGAACTATTGAAACACGATACGCTTACCGCACAATACCTCAACGGTAAAAGAGAAATTACAATTCCTAAGACACGTCGTAAAGGAAATGGAATGAAAATATCATTAAAAGGTTGTACGGGAAATAACTTGAAAGATGTTTCTGTAGATCTTCCTTTAGGAAAAATGATAGGCGTTACAGGAGTTTCTGGAAGTGGTAAATCTACTTTGATCAACGAGACGCTCTACCCTATTATGAACGCGCACTTCTTTAATGGAGTAAAGGTGCCCATGCCTTACAAAAGCATCAAAGGACTGGACAATTGTGACAAAGTCATAGATATCAATCAAAGTCCTATAGGTAGAACACCGCGATCTAATCCTGCGACCTACACCAAAACCTTTGACGAAGTAAGATCCTTATTTGCCAAAACTCCTGAAGCATTGATACGCGGTTATAAACCTGGTCGTTTTAGCTTTAATGTTACCGGTGGACGTTGTGAAACTTGCAAAGGTGGCGGTTTAAGAGTCATAGAAATGAATTTTCTTCCTGATGTTTATGTGACTTGTGAAACTTGTCAAGGAAAACGATTCAACAGAGAAACGCTCGAAATACGTTACAAAGGAAAGTCCATTAGTGATGTTCTTAACATGACCATCAACGAGGCAACAGATTTCTTTGAAGCGATTCCAAAAATTAGCCGAAAGGTGAAAATGATTAAAGAAGTTGGGCTAGGTTACATCACTTTGGGACAGCAATCTACCACGCTTTCTGGTGGAGAAGCGCAACGCATCAAACTAGCTACGGAGCTTTCTAAAAAAGATACGGGTAATACCTTCTATATACTAGATGAGCCTACTACAGGACTTCATTTTGAAGATGTACGAGTACTTATGGATGTATTGAATAAACTAGTCGACAAAGGAAATACGGTTCTGGTCATTGAACACAATATGGATGTTATCAAAATTGCTGACTATATTATAGACGTAGGTCCAGAAGGTGGACGCGGCGGCGGTAACATAGTTGCTAAAGGAACCCCAGAGCAAGTTGCTAAGCATAAGACAAGTCATACAGCGAGATTTTTGAAAAAGGAGCTAAAATAGTTTACAGTTGCAGTCGCAGTTTTCGGTTGACGGTTGCCAATTACTAAATCTCTGATAATTTATGAAGAATTTGTTTGTGTTATTAATGTTTAAATTAGAGTAGATTCCAATACCACGAAACCTTTCCCTAGCACTAAAGAGTAGGCTACTTAAACACCTCGAAGGTATTACGAATAATATTGTGTTTCCGCATCCTTTAGAATTGGAAAACGCAAACTTCCCGCAAACCCTACCGTAACTTAAAGTTTTAGAAAACCTATTCCAATAGCTTTTGAGTTAGTGATGAGCGATTCCGTTATACAGCCTAATGCAACTAGTTAAGCTCCTTTCCTAAGCATAGGAAAGGTGGGCAAAGCGAATGCAACGAGTTTTGGTCGGAAAGGTTGATGCGATATTTAATTTTATCGCTAGCTTAGATGATTGAGAACGTTCCGGCAATTCAACCCCATTGTCCTAAAGCACATTTCCCAAAAAAAGAAAAACCTATTCCAATAGCTTTTGAGTTAGTTATAAGCGATTTCGTTATACAGCCTAATGCAACTAGTTAAGCTCCTTTCCTATGCATAGGAAAGGTGGGCAAAGCGAGTGCAACGAGTTTTGGTCGGAAAGGTTGATGCGATATTTAATTTTATCGCTAGCTTAGATGATTGAGAACGTTCCGGCACTTCAACCCCATTGTCCTAA
>Ga0136555_1000575_pt1 | contig 14239 bp, 13 predicted proteins | sample AntRauTorckE5432_FD_104927 | JGI IMG/M metagenome (GOLD analysis project Ga0136555, IMG submission 104927) | Saline lake microbial communities from Rauer Islands, Antarctica - Metagenome Torckler E5 #432 | ecosystem: Environmental > Aquatic > Non-marine Saline and Alkaline > Saline | place...
AGAAGTTTAACGATATCATTGATTATGCTGAAAGGACCAAATTCGATACCCAGTATCTTTGGGGAGCTGAATGGTGGTATTGGCTTTACTTGCAGGACGAGCCAGAGATGTGGAATCGAGGCAAGGAATTATTTAATACTGATTAAACAGGAAAAACATCTGGTACACTATTTAAGAAACTTGGTTGATATGCATTTTTTAAGGTTTATTTTTTCATTCTTATTTATTAGAGACAGTGAGACGGATGAAGTGGAATTGTCACGACCCAGACTGGCTATTTTTTGTGGTGTTATATTTCTAATTATGCTGGCAATTACTATAGTAAATATTTTGCAAACACCAACTGTTTCTGTCTAGGATGCTTAATATCAGTTTAATTTTTGCATTCTCTTTACAATGCACGAGATTTTTCAATCATTTACAACAATAATACAGGATTTTAATTTTGAGTGACTGACAAATCATCGTATACTTTATCTATAAATAAAAATTAATTATGCCTGTACTAGCCAGATTTCGAGCATTACCAGATAAGGACAAAGCCTCACTAGTTAGAAAACTAGTCGAGAACGGCACGCCTGACTTCGACTACTTTTATCTAATCGGTCTTTCGACCTTAATGGCGACGCTTGGCCTTTTGTTGAATAGTAGTTCAATTGTGATTGGTAGTATGTTGATAGCACCTTTGATGTATCCGATATTAGGTGTCTCGTTAGGCTTGGTGATGATGAGTGACAATATAAAGCTACTGCAAAGAGCGCTTAGAACTCTGACCAAGTCCTTGGTGGTCGGCTTAGGCTTGGCAATTCTAGCTGCCTTCTTCTTCGCCGGTGACATAGATGTCCATAGCAACGCTGAGATAATGGCGAGAACAGTACCTAGCCACCTACACCTACTGGTGGCCCTAGTAGCTGGTGCAGCGGTAGCTTATACCCTGGCTCGACCGGAGTGGGGAGAAGCCCTACCTGGAGTCGCTATTGCTGTCGCCTTGATCCCGCCTTTAGCAACTATAGGTATTGGTATCGCCGTGGCGAGTGCTACTATTATTAAAGGAGCTACAATGATACTTCTACTAAACTTATTTGGGATTGTGGCAGTAGCTGTACTTATATTTCTGCTAATGAATCTAGCCGATAAGGATAAAATAGCTGAATCAACCATTAAAAGGGAGGACGAAAAAATAGAAAATGAGAACAAGATAATAGCTGAGGTTACTGAACAGATCTCAGATGATGAGTCAAAAACCAAGGTCGTAATTCGTGAAAACATCAAATGATTTCAAAAAAATTTAAAATTAATCCGACACTACTTATTACAACAGCAACTTTGTTGTTCATGTCTACAGTTAGCGTGTCTGAGGCGTATTCGGTGGTGCGGTCTGGAGAGGTGGTGTCTATTGAGGATAATCAGACTGTTGAGGGTGATTTCTATAGTCTAGCGACAACTCTAAATCTGTCCGGACAGATGGAAGAAGACGTAGTGGCTATGGCTGGTGATATAAACCTAAATGGTCCGGTTGGAAAAAACGCCTTTTTGTTTGGTGGCGGTATTAATGTTAATGCTGAGATCGGTGACGATTTAAGAATGATTGTGATCGGCAAGGCAACAGTAGCTGATGATGTAAGGGGTGATCTTTTCGTGCTGGGTGGCACAGTGAACATCCTATCGACGGCCACTGTCTACGGCGACGTCCTTTTGTATACTGGTGAAGCAGTCGTACATGGAAATGTGAAGGGTGACATTATTGGTTCAGTTGGCAACCTAGTTGTTGACGGGATTGTCGAGGGTAATATTGACTTGCGAATCACTGACATGGCCCTGACAGATAATGCTCAGATCATTGGTAATGTGACTTATTCAAGCTCTAAGGAGTTAAGTCAGGCCTTGAATGCCTCAATTGGTGGCGATTTGATTAGAAACGATCCGGTTCTACCACAAAAACACAATTACCCTTGGCCGTGGGTTGGTCCAAGTTTACTGATACTGTTTTCCTGTCTGATCTGGTACTTAGTTTCTCCTACCTCCATAAATATAATGATGGAACACGCCATGGTTAAAAGCCCGCGACCGCTAATACTCGGAATCTCCACCCTTATAATCCTCCCTATTTTTTGCGCTCTGATGTTTATTAGCACAATTGGTATATTGGTCGGACTTTCCCTATTGCTGTTTTATATTTTTGTAATAACTCTGTCATTTACCGCTTCGGTATTGTTTATTGGTCAACTTGTGACGAATACCTTTAACAAGTCTAAGAGTGGAGCCTCGATTATCACCATCCTAGTGGGTATCGTCTGCTTCGGGATTCTATCTATGCTACCGGTGGTAGGATATGCTATATTCGCACTGGCGATGGTGTGGATACTCGGAACCATTATCGATATAGTGATTAAGTTTGGTGTAACTAAGCGTGACTTATTATTTTAGACACCTAATGAAGCAAATAGAATTATGAAACCAGTTGCTTTCTTCGATATTGACGGGACTGTCTTTAGGTCCAGCTTGCTGATAGAAGTCGTCAACAGGTTGATTTCTGAAGGAGTCTTCCCAGATAAAGCCAAACAGGACTTCGATCAGGAATTTGCCAATTGGCGCGCTCGGGAAGGAAAGTACGCCGATTACATCTCAGCCGTGATTCGTACTTTTCTAAAGCATATCAAAGGCATTCATTACGGAGAATTCGCCGACATCGGTCGAGATGTGGTCGAATACCAGAGTAAGCATGTCTATAGCTACACCAGGGACCTTATTACCACATTGAAGCAAGATGGCTATTATCTGGTAGCTATATCACAGTCACCAAAAACTATCCTGGATGAATTTTGTAAGCAGTACGGTTTTGATAAAGTCTACGGAAGGATCTATGAGATCGGTCCACAAGACTGCTTCACCGGCAAAGTTACTGATGAACACCTGATAGAAAATAAGGCCAATATTGTGAAAAGAGTTTTTGATAGAAACAGTGATCTCACGAAGCAGGGTTCAATTGGTGTCGGGGATACGGAGTCTGATATCCCCCTCCTTGAAATGGTTGAACGTAAGATTTGTTTTAATCCTAATTCAATCTTGTTTGACTATGCCAAGCGAGCGGGTTGGGAAGTAGTAGTTGAAAGAAAAGATGTAATCTATACAATATAGTCTTATGAGTAAAAAAAGATTGAAAAGAGACAAGGAAGCGGCGATTATTGCCGGTGTAGTGGCTGGTCTGGCTAATTACTTTCGTAAGGACCCAGCTTTATTTAGATTGATTACCATAGTGCTACTAATTCTGACTGGAGTTTTCCCTATCCTATTGATCTATTTGGCAGCCTGGGTAGTAATGCCAAAAGCAGATGATGTTGAATTTGATTACGAAGTAGAATAGTGCAGACACCTATTTTGTGTCTTCAATACCAAGTGTTAGGAATAGGGCCGGGATCATGAATAAGCCAAAGACCACAAATAATAAACTAAGTGGTATATACAGCAGGGCTAAACTAGAGAGTAACGTACCGACAACATAGGCAAGCGGACGAGTAACCCGGAAAAAGCTGATTATCTGAGCGTCACTGCTTTTGGTTTGCTTAAAGAAGTAGCTTTCTGTGGTTACCTCAACAAGACTGGCTCCAATTCTGATGATAAACATGATAATAGACCAAATAAGGACGCTAGCTGCGGTCACAAAAGACATCCATGACACTGAGAAGATCAGGATTAGGAACCCGAGACCCATCATTTCCTTTTCACCAATGTACTTATCGGCAATAATTCCTACCGGATATTCAAATATAACGTAGGCCATTTGTCCAAAGAACACCGCAACGCCAAACTGAGCCCACGTTAGACCTATGTGATCAGTCAGATATAGAGGAGCGTAAATCACTGTCATCATAAACAATAACTGTAGTGTAAAGTGCGCTAGTAAGACATTTCTGATATTGGAATTCTTCCAAAATGTAGCGATGGCTGAAAATACGTCAATTTCGTTATATTCTGGGTCAGAAAAGTCACGAAAAAAGAAGATTAGGATTACAATAATCGGGATCAAACCTGCCGCACTTAAAAGGTACGGGTATGTAAAACTGCCAGTCCCGTCACTCACTAAAAGACTACTGATAAGCGGAGATATTGCACCAATGATGCTAGCTAGAGTCAGCAGTAGTCCTCGGCGACTGCCGGTTACAGATTCATTGTTACCAATCTGCTCCTCCATGAATACATCTAGGTTGAATATCAAGAGGGGAGCTGATATCAAATGTACAAGGAATAACGGAATAGCGAATCTTAGTTCATCAGCAAAGGCCATACCAGTCACCGCTGCTAGGTTTAGGAGCAGTAAAGTCATGCTCAGCCGGTAATTACCAACAAGATGTAAGACTCTTGATATAAACAAGAAAATAAGCACACTGACGGCAGCTCCTATGGTGTAGATAGACCCTACTGATGTTTCGGGAATGAATTCTTGAAGAAACGAAGAGTTTATATAGGCTACGACAAAGGTATGAAAGATTAGGAATAATGAAGCCATATATATAGGGACAATGTGGCGAGCATTTTTCTTCAGTCTAGGTATCGCTATATTGGGATGTGTTCTTGGCATAATGACTACATTATAGCCGCCAAAAGCTTTGCTTTTGGCGGCTATAAACAACCCATCTAGGATTTAGCTATATTCCAATTAGTACGGGAATAACCATTGGATTTTTTTGTGATTTTTGTAACAAAAAGCTACTAACTACGTCAGTCAATTCGTCCTTAACTAAGTCTAGGTCAATCGGGTTCATTCTTTCTGTCTGTCGCTCAACAGTCCGCTTTATTAAGACACGGGCTTCTGATAAGAGTTGCTGGTTTTCACGTAAATAGACAAAACCTCTTGAGATGATATCTGGAGATTTTCTTAGTTTACCGGTCTTGGTATTAACTGTAGCGATGATTACAAACATACCATCTTCCGCTAGAGTCAGTCTGTCTCGTAAAACTACTTCTTGTCTGGTTCCCACTGTGAAGCCATCGACCATCAGTAATTCATTTGGAATCTTCATTGGCTGAATGGTCAATTCTTCACCATTCTTGATATCAATGATTGTACCGTTGTCAGGAACAACTACATTTTCTCGCGGAAAACCATTTTCTACCGCTGCATACATGTGGCTCTTGAGATGATAGTGATGCCCGTGCACTGGTACTAGGAATTTTGGCTTTAGGGCCTTGTGAACCCACACCAGCTCACCAGCGTTACCATGCCCTGAAGAGTGGACGTGAGAACCCTGATAGTTAATTACTCGAACATTCTTACGGTATATGTTGTCCTTAAGCTTTTGTACAGCAATTTCATTACCAGGGATGACGGATGAGGACAAAACAATAGTGTCTCTTTCGGTTAGAGTAACAAACTTGTGCTTATCAGTAGCCATGCGCATAAGAGCAGCAAATTGCTCACCCTGAGCGCCAGTAGAGAGAATCACTATCTTATCAACTGGATACTCGTGCATATCGCTAGCCTGGATAAAGATTTTCGGGTCGGTCTTCATTAGTTTGGCTTGTAGTGCGATCTCGATATTTGTCTTGATACTTCTACCTTCCATGACCACCTTCTTGCCAGTTTGTTCACAGACTTTAACGATACTGATTAGTCGGTCAAATTGTGAAGCAAAAGTTCCAATTATCAACCGTCCTGTAGCAGTTTTAATAATGTCTTCTAGGGTTTCAAATACTCTCCCTTCAGAAGCGGAAAAACCTTCGCGGTCTGCATTGGTTGAATCACAAAGTAGAGCTAGATTCTTGTTTAGACCTACCTTTTCCCACTCTTGTCTTTCTTCGACTACCACTTCGCCACCTTCATTTACCAGTTTAATATCTCCAGTTACGACAACGTCACCATGTTTAGTCTCGATACTAATACCCATTGCATCGGGGATAGAGTGAGTCACCGGAAAGGTTTTGACCCTGGTTTTGCCGACAACGAAGGATTCTCCTTCCTTGATCACGTTCATGTTTATGGGGTCCATGTGAGGAAATTCCTCCTGTCTTTTTAGGATCATTAATGAAGTCAAATACTGGGTATAGACTGGCGGGTTGCCAATTCGCTCCATGATAAAGGGAATACCCCCAATGTGGTCTAGGTGACCGTGAGTGACCACTAGGGCTCGAATCTTGTGCTTTCTTTCCTCCAAGTATTGAGTGTTTGGAAGAATATAGTTGATACCTGGAGCGTTACTTTCCTCATTTACAAACTGAAAACCAGCATCAACGACGATGATGTCATCCTTGGTCTCAATAATATTCATGTTTCGTCCAATTTCTTCAACACCTGAGACGGGAATGATTCGTACTGTATCCTCATCGGTTATGTCGGGAATTATCGGGGCTCGTTCATCAAGTGCGTTGATGCGGTGAGTCAGAGCCGGAGCTTTATCTGGCCGGCGACGTCTTTGATTGTTGCGTCGGTTTTTGTTGTTCTTCTTGGCTGGTCTAGATCCATTTTGACCTTGCTTGCTTCTAGGTCCACTTCTATTTCCTGAGTGAGGTCTAGCTGGACCACCGGTATTTGGCCGGTTGCCTCTTGGTCTACGTGGTCCTCCGTGGTTGCTAGATGAATTGGTTTTTTCTGTTGTGTTCATAATTCTTACTTAATTTTCAATATCAAAATTCTTTAAATGTCTTTTCGAAATGTTTTCCATAGGGAGTCACTCTTTGTGTGCCAATCAGCAATGTTACTAAATCTATCAGCTGGTTTGCCTAGCTCATTCATATCACTTAGAGTGATGTTGTCGCTAACAATGTACGTCAAGGCTGGCTGAGCAATAAATATGGCAGGTTGTTCTTCGCTAATAATACTGCTTGCTTGATTTAGTAAATCAAATCTTTCTTCGTTGTCCTGTTCTGACCGAGCTTCCTCCAACAAGGAGTCTACTTCTACGTTGGCGTATTGGGATATGTTCAAACCAGTATCATCCTGCTGTGATGAATGCCAAATTGGATACAAGTCGTAGGAACGACTCATGTCGTGTCCAAACAATAGTGCTTGAAAATCTCGAGCTCTTATTACTGATTGTACCAGTCCGTCTTGCTCAAACTGCTCAGTGGTTACTTCCACACCCAACTCCTGCACACCTCTGCAATCAGAGTAGATAGGTTATTAAACAATGGAGCATTACTGGTTCTAAGGGTCAGACTTAGCGTCACAGTTTCGTCGTCGATTTCGTTTTCCCAGATTCCTTGTTCGTTTTTAGTCCAGCCAGAGTCTTCAAGAAGCTCTGAAGCTAGCCCAATAGGGGTAGTAGTGGCATTATCCAAGGTGCCGTCTGGAGATTCTATACCAGGTAGGCGAAATGTGGTAGGTCCATAGATGGGGACACCGAAGCCGTAAAACACTTCTTCAATGATTTTGTTTTTATCCAGTGCCAAATCTAGTGCCTCACGCACATTTGCATCTCTGAGTACGGTTGATTTATTCTGGTTCAAAAAGATACCAAAAGTTCTCGGCAGGGGTTCTATTATCAGATTGTAGTCATCGGTTAGGACTTCGTTTATTAATGACTGAGGTACATAGGTAGTGGCATCAATCTCCTTTTCCTTTAGAGCAGTTACTAAGGTTTCCTCACTTTCATAAAAAACCAGAATAATTTCTTCTATTTTAGGGTCTTGAATATGATCATCAACTGACCTTAAAACGTAGCTACTAACTAGACCTGAGGTGTCACGCACCACTTCCTCTACCGCAAAGGGTCCAGAGCCGATTGGCTCAGTATTAAGCTGACTGAAAGGCAACTTTTCAATTGTTAGTTTGCTCCAAGCGTGAGCTGGCATGATACCTAGAGTAAAGTTTTCAATGAAGGGTGCATAGGACTCTTCCAGAGTCACGGTGAAGGTGTATTCGTCGATTTCTTCGAGCATGACACCAGCCCAGTTGCCTCGAAGCGGACTTTTGAGATTTGGGTCCTGGATTAATCTAATGGTGTAGGCTACATCTCTGGCTGTTACTGGAGTTCCATCATGAAACCTTGCATCTCTTCTAAGGGAGATCGTGTAGGTCAGCCCATCCTCTGATATCTGGATACTTTCAGCCAGGTCATTTACCAGGTCACCATCAGAACTTATCTTCAGTAGTCCGCTGTATATAAGAGCTGCCACATCCTGATCAGCTCTGGCAATCGCGAGGGCAGGATTTACATAGCGAGGAGTACCAAGAATTCCTTCAGTGATGGAACCGCCGTGAGTTGGAGTAACCTCAGAAAAGCTACTGTTTAAAGAAAAAATAAACCAAATTCCAGTAAAAAGAACAGCAAAAAAGGCTAATCGTAACAAAAGTTTGTCGCTAGAAGCCACTGATTCGATTAGGTTTAAGAATCGGTCGACAATACTGGATGACGATTCGGGAGAGGGTTTCATAATTTAGTTAAACAAAATACAAACTTAAATCAGCTCGATAATAATTGAACTACTTTTGACAAAAAGCCGGAACTGCTTTCTCTACTAAGCAAGGATATTCAGAAAGGTAGATAGTACAAATAGGATTGCAATACCAATTGTAAACTTGAACAAGAAAAGCTCTGCGCCTCGACGCTTGTGAAAAGTTGAACTGAAGTTATCGCCACCAAACGCGCCTCCCAAACTAGAACCACGCTGCTGAAGCAAAATAGCTGCAACGAGTAAGATGGAGAGAATTATCTGGATATAAGGCAGTGCCGGTAGCACTGTTTGGATAATATTCATGTGCACCAGATACTAGCAGAAACTAGAATACTAAGCAAGAGGTATGCGTGAAATTGCAAACTATGTGACTTGTCAGTATAATGACCGCGCGACAGGGATGTTATGCCGTTTTTTGTGTCGCTAGCGTACTTGAAAGTAATTAATTTATTAAAAAAGTTCTTAATTTAATGAAGATATGAGTGAAAAAAGTCCAATCAAGCCTTTGGCTGACCGAGTGATCGTACGTCCTCTGACCGAAGAAGAGCTTGGAAACGTATCAGCGTCAGGAATTATAATTCCAAATTCTGCAAAGCAAGATAAACCTGAACAGGGAGTAATTATTGCAGTTGGAGCCGGAAAATGGGACGAGGATGGAGAAAAGAGAATTCCTATGGAGGTTAAGGAAGGCGATCGAGTAGTATTTTCTAAATATGGTTTTGATGAGGTCAAAATTGACAACAAAGAGTACTTTATTGTTTCAGAATCAAGTATTTTAGGGGTATTTAGTAGCTAATAACGTAAGTATAAACATGTGGCAAAAGATGAGTGAGCAAACGAGGCTGGTCAGCCGACTATTGCGAACTTAGTCAGTGGCTTCACTATGATTCGACCTCCAAGGGAGAATTTAGCTCTAGCAAGCTACAGGAGAAATAACTTTTATTAATTTGGTAATTTAGAATTTAATTATGGCAAAAGAAGTATTATTTGGCGAGGAGGTAAAGAAAAAACTTCAAAAAGGAGTAGATACAGTGGCTAACGCAGTAAAGGTAACTCTTGGCCCACGCGGAAGAAACGTTGTACTCGAAAAGAGCTATGGTGGGCCAACTATTACTAACGATGGAGTCTCAATCGCAAGGGAAATTACCCTCAAGGACAAGTTTGAGAATATGGGGGCTGAGATCATAAAGGAAGTGGCCAACAAAACTAACGAATTGGCCGGTGATGGTACCACTACCGCAACCCTGTTAACTCAGGCATTAGTAAACGAAGGTTTGAAGCAAACAACCATGGGTATTAACTCAATGGCTGTACGAACCGGTATGGAGCACGCATCAGTAGATGTGGTTGAGGCTCTTAAGAGCATGGCAACTAAGATCAACTCAGTTGATGAGATCAAGCAGGTGGCGACCATTTCAGCCGAAAGCCCTGAGCTCGGAGAGAAAATCGCTGAGACAATCGATAAGGTCGGAAAAGATGGGGTGGTGACAGTAGAGGAATCACAATCATTTGGAATTGAGACTGAACTAACTGAAGGGATGCAGTTTGACAAGGGATATGTGTCACCATATATGGTAACCAATCCTGAACGAATGGAAGCTGAGTTTAAGGACGCACAGATTCTTGTCACCGATAAGAAGGTTGCGAATGTACAGGAGATTTTGCCTCTTCTAGAAAAAATTGCTCAGTCTGGCAAGAAAGAGCTAGTGATTATCGCAGATGATGTAGAAGGCGAAGCACTTACTACCTTCGTGGTCAACAAGCTAAAGGGCGGATTCTCAGTTCTGGCTGTGAAGGCTCCTGGCTACGGTGACCGCAAGAAGGAAATGCTAGCTGATATTGCCGTTACCACTGGCGGTACGCTTATCACTGAAGAATTTGATTTGAAACTTGAGGATGTTGAATTGGAACAACTAGGAAAAGCCGACCGGGTGATAGCAACCAAAGACAACACTACTATCGTCGGCGGTGGTGGTAAAAAGTCTGAGATCGACGATCGAGTCAATTCTCTCAAGGCTCAATCAGAGCAAGCCTCATCTAAGTTTGACCGAGAGAAACTTGAGGAAAGAATCGCTAAGCTCTCCGGTGGAGTAGCAGTGATCAGAGTTGGTGCCGCCACCGAGACAGAGATGAAATATCTAAAACTTAAAATCGAAGATGCGGTAAACGCTACCAAAGCAGCTATTGAGGAGGGGATAGTGCCAGGGGGCGGTACTTCACTGGCTCGAGCTGCGGGAATTGTTGAGCAAGAGTTATTAGGCAAGAAGGATCTAAGTCGAGAGGAGCTGATTGGATACAATATTGTGCTTAAGGCTCTCGAGGTGCCGCTAAAGCAGATTGCTGACAATACCGGTAAGCACGATGGAGCAGTGATTGTTCAGAAAGTTAAGGAAGCTGGTGGTAACGCCGGATACGACGCCTTTAAGGGAGAAATGATCGAGGATATGATCAAGGCAGGAATTATTGACCCGGTAAAGGTAGAGCGAGCTGGTGTACAAAATGCCGTGTCAGCCGCCGCCATCCTACTAACCTCAGAAGCAGCGATTGCTGATGAACCAGAAGATGACAAAGCACCAGCCATGCCTGACATGAGCGGGATGGGTGGTATGGGAGGAATGATGTAATAAATAACTATCAAAACACAAAACCGACTCAAGATTGAGTCGGTTTTCTGTTGCTAGATACATGCAATGTTAAAATTATGGTATAATATTGAACGTAAAAATTAATTTTTGTATATGAATGCAACTTGGATTTTAATCATAGTTATAGTGCTGTTTGGAGCTTACGCTATCGGCATTTATAACAAGTTTGTAAAATTGATTCAGCGAACTAAGGAAGCCTGGGCTGATATCGATGTACAACTCAAAAGGCGTTACGACTTGATCCCTAATCTAGTAGAAACCGTAAAGGGTTATGCCTCACACGAAAGGGAAACATTTGAACAAGTGACTGAAGCAAGAGCGGCCGCTACTCAGACACACGTGGACCCATCAAACGTAACTCCAGAACAAATTACTGCCATGGCTGGAGCTGAATCAGCTCTATCGGGAGCACTAAGCAGACTGTTGGCTGTAGCTGAGAACTACCCAGACCTTAAAGCAAACGAGAACTTCCTAGAATTGCAAAGAGAGCTGTCTGACACAGAAAACAAGATTCAAGCTGCGAGACGATTCTACAACGGAAACGTACGTGATCTCAATATTGCCGTACAATCATTCCCCTCAAACATAATTGCTGGAATGTTCAGCTTCAGACAAGAAGAATTCTTTGAACTGGAAGAGGGAAGTGTAGAAAAAGAGGTGGTAAAAGTTGATTTCTAATCAAGCATGGCAGTTTCTTTCTCAGGTTCCTATAATCTGAAAAAAGTTGTGGCTGTTGTATTGGGGAGCGCTAGCCTTTGGTTAGCGCTCTTTAGCATAGCTTCAGCAGAGCAAATAAATTCCTTTGCAGTTGAATACGAAATTAAACCAGACAGTTCAGTCCTCGTTACCGAGACTATTACTTATGATTTTGGCCAAGCACAAAGACACGGAATCTTTAGGAATGTAAAGGATGAACACCCGCAAACAGCCTCAGCTTGGTATAAAGAACGTTATGTCGATGTAGAGCTACTCTCGGTGAGAAGAAGCGGTCAACCAGAACCATATACCCTTCAATCCTATGACGGAATGTCAGCCAAAATTGGTCGAGCAGATACAACCATAACCGGAGAACATACTTATGAAATTGTTTATGTGCTAAGGGGAGCCCTTTCAGAAAGCGGAGATGAGATTGATTTCTATTGGAATGTGACTGGTGATGAGTGGCCAGTGACCATCAGGAATATCTCGGTTAACCTTGTAGCAAGCGGAAATATAGGGCTAGCAACTGAGAACTACTGCTACGCTGGGGTGACGGGCAGCAAGGGTACTTGCACCCAAAGAGGCCAAGTGGATGAAAATCAATCCTTTTTTATTCAAAATAGCCTGCCAGGAGGAAATGGTCTCACTATTTCGCAAAGAATTATCCTTCAGGGCTCGCCTCTTGCTTTAGAAAGATATAATCTGGGGCCCTTTATTATCGGTCTGGTACTTCTATTGCTACTAGCTTCATCTATCTACGCCTATCGTTGGAAAAATAAGTACAAGACAGACGATTCAATTATCGCTCAGTACGAACCGCTCAAGGAGCTTGGTCCAATGATGTCAGGAGTCCTAATGGACAAGAGGCTAGATTCGAGAGACATTACCGCAGCTATTATCTTCCTAGCTCAGTCTGGCTTTATCTCGATAAAGAAGACCGAGAGAAAAGTCTTCTATACTTTTGAGGTGGATGATTTTGAAGTCACTTTAATGAAACCAATAGCTGAAGCTAAAAGTGGCTTTCACAGAACTATTCTCGGTCTTTTATTCGATAGTACTGATGACCAAGGAGCAGTGGTTAAGTTGTCTGATATCAAAAAAGATCAGAAAAAACTGCTAACCAGCAACAATAATCTACGACAGATGAGGGTCGCCATTGATAATGATGTTGTTGACTCTGGTTATTTCGAGAAGAACCAAGGAAGGCTGTTACTTCGGACTCTCGTTTTGTTGGTGGTGGTTGGGTTATTTGCTTCCTTTACCCTTGAATGGTGGAACCAGTGGTTAGGTATTAATAGTGAGCTAATGTTATTAACCTCCTTCGTGCTAATTATTATCGGCGTTTCTTTTTCTATATATCTACAAAAACGTCGCACCAGGAAAGGTTATGAAGCACTAAATTATCTTAAGGGCTTTAAAGATTTTCTATCGATAACCGAGAAAGAGCGCTACAAATTTCACAATGACCCAGCCCTTAGTCCGGAGAAGTTTATGGAGTATCTACCTTACGCCATAGCCTTTGGCGTTGAGGAAGAGTGGGCGGAGGTTTTTAAGGACATACAGATAACTACCCCAGATTGGTATAGCTCAAGCAAGGGAGAGAGCTTCAGTGCCACTTCCTTCACTAGCAGTCTAGGGGCCTTTTCAGCTTCGTTCGTTGGTTCTACTGCTTCATCATCTAGCTCAAGTGGGGGCGGATCTTCTGGCGGAGGAGGAGGTGGCGGAGGCGGTGGTTCTTGGTAGGATAATGACCCTAATTATAGTAAAATAGCGTACATGTCAGAAATAAATAGAGTCTATTACAACAAATTGATTCGTGACAATATTCCGGCTAAAATCGAAGCCAAGAACGAGAAGTATGACGTACGAAAAATAACGGATCCGCAAGAATTTCAACAAGAACTATTCAAGAAGGTACAAGAAGAAGCATCTTCATTGGCAATGAGCCGTACCAAAAAAGAATTTCTTGAAGAGTACTGCGACTTCATGGTGGTGATGGATACCTTGGTCAGACAGTTAGAAATTACCTCAGACGAGTTAGTGACAGCTCAAAAAGAAAACCTTCTGAAAAAAAGGAGCCTACGAACAAGGATATTATTTGCACTGGTCAGAGGATGTCGGTTACCAGTCTAATGAAAGTGTGCAAGGGATTCCGCTCTAAACTTATATTTAATCAAGAATGGCGACTTTATATACCCAACAATCAAATAATATATTTAAGACATTCGTTTTAATGACCGTATTTGCCATTATGGTGATTGCGGTTTGCTATGGCGTGGCCTGGTATTTTGGTAATCCAATAATTCTGTATATTGGGGCAGCTTTTGCCATATTGACCAGCTTTGGTAGTTATTGGTATTCAGACAAAATCGTACTGAAAATGACCAATGCCCGTCCCGTAACAAGAGAAGAAGAGCCTGAGCTGTGGAATGTAGTAGAAAATCTGGCTATTACGGCCGGTCTGCCGATGCCTCGGGTTTATATTGTTGATGACCCATCACCAA
>Ga0136555_1000579_pt1 | contig 14161 bp, 9 predicted proteins | sample AntRauTorckE5432_FD_104927 | JGI IMG/M metagenome (GOLD analysis project Ga0136555, IMG submission 104927) | Saline lake microbial communities from Rauer Islands, Antarctica - Metagenome Torckler E5 #432 | ecosystem: Environmental > Aquatic > Non-marine Saline and Alkaline > Saline | place...
TATCAATCGTTCGAAAACTTGGACGACCTTATGCAGCAAGTGATCGAATATCAGAAAAAACAGGCAGTTTGAAATTCAAAGGCAAAAGCCGAAATTTTCACAAAATAAAATAACGTTATACGGTTGTGAACCGTTTTAAAAAAGCTAAATTATATCAAAATTAAAAAATATGACAGCTATAAATAGTAAATTGATGGACACCTACCTTAATCTAATTAGTCGATTAGGTTATAATAATCAGTTGGAATTCATTGCCCGACTAAGTACTTCGATGAAAACGACCCAAAAAATAAGGGCTGAAAAATCAATTAGCCATTTATTTGGTGCATTTGAAACAGAAGAAACCGCTGAGGAATAATCTTAAACATTTCAAGAGGTTAAAAAATTTAATAATTGAAGATTGGACGGATAATTAAAACAAAAAAAAGCTTTGTAAATGCCAAATTTACAAGGCTTTTTTAATAAAAACTGGACAATAAAAAACTCAACCCTTACGAAACCGTGTCGGTTTTAAAAACCGACACGGTTTACAAAAAAAAGGATTCCGCCAAAGCGAAATCCTCCTCCCTAAAAACCCTGAAAGGGTTGAATATGAGTAGCCATAGGTTGTACCTATGGAAGTATATAGCTATAAAAAACTAAGCATAACTTTCAATCGGCGGACAAGTACAAATTAAATTTCTATCGCCACCAGCCTGGTCAATTCGCCCGACCGTTGCCCAAAACTTGCGGTTGCGGACGTAAGGTAGCGGAAACGCAGCCTCCTCACGAGTGTACGGATATTCCCAATTATCGGAAGTCACCTCAGCCAACGTGTGCGGAGAATTTGTCAAAACGTTGTTGTGCATATCGACATGACCCAACGCAATCGCATCAATTTCAGTCCGAATTTTCAGCATCGCATCACAAAAACGGTCTAATTCCGCCATGTCCTCACTTTCTGTCGGCTCAATCATCACCGTTCCTGCCACAGGGAAAGAAAGCGTTGGTGCGTGAAAACCGTAGTCCATTAAGCGTTTCGCAATATCCTCAGCCGCCACATTCAAATCCTTGAATTTGCGTAAATCCAAAATCAACTCATGTGCCGCACGGTCAAACTCGCCCGTATATAAAATATCGTACTGCCCTTCTAATCTTGATTTAATATAATTAGAATTCAAAATTGCATATTTTGTCGCATCGGTTACGCCTTCCGAACCCAACATTTTGATATAACCATAAGAAATCAACAAAATACTCGCACTTCCCCACGGTGCAGCCGAAACCGCAGAAATACCTTTTTCGCCACCAGTTTCTACCAAAACGTGTTTTGGTAAATAAGGCTTCAAACTATCGTTTACACAAATAGGCCCCATGCCTGGTCCACCGCCACCGTGTGGAATTGCAAAGGTTTTGTGTAAATTCAAGTGACAAACATCTGCTCCAATTTCGTTCGGACTTGTCAAACCGACCTGTGCATTCATATTCGCACCGTCCATATAAACCCGTCCACCGTGTTCGTGAATTAAACCACAAATTTCTTTAATTGCAGTTTCAAAAACTCCATGCGTTGAAGGATAAGTCACCATCAAACACGCCAAGTTTTCGCTATGTTTCTCTACTTTTTCTTTCAAATCATCATAATCGATATTTCCATCATCATCACATTTCGTCATCACCACTTTCATCCCCGCCATTACTGCGGAAGCCGGATTCGTACCATGTGCAGAAGAAGGAATAATCGCAATATTTCTATGTACTTCGTTTCTATCCTCGTGATATGCCCGAATCGTCATCAAGCCAGTATATTCTCCTTGAGCGCCAGAATTCGGCTGCAAGGAACAAGCCGTGAAACCCGTACACACACAAAGCCACGCTTCCAATTCCTCAAAAATCTGCGTATAACCAGCAGCTTGATTTATCGGCACAAACGGATGCAAACCACCAAATTCTTTCCAACTTACTGGTATTAATTCCGTTGCAGCGTTCAATTTCATCGTACAAGAACCCAACGCAATCATCGAGTGCGTCAACGATAAATCCTTGTTTTCCAATGACTTGATATAACGCATCATTTGAGATTCAGAATGATGTGTTTTGAAAACTGGGTGCGTCAAATATTCCGTTTCCCGAACCAAAGCCGCAGGAAATTTATAATCTAAATCGTTTGCTTTCGCAAAATCAATGGTTACATCTGAGTTTTTCGCTTCCGCAAATATGTCCAAAATTGCCTGAACATCATCGTGATTTACCGTTTCGTCCAACGAAATACCGATATAATTTTCATCGAAATAGCGGAAATTCACTTCTTTTGCTAATGCAATTTTTTCAATTGTTTTCGCATCGTTTGTTTTTATTTTTAAAGTATCAAAATAAAATTCATTTTCTTGCGAATACCCTAATTTTTGTAATTCAATATCCAAAACTTGAGCATAACCGTGAATGCGTGTTGCAATACCTTTGATGCGTTCTGCACCGTGATAAACCGCATACATTCCAGCCATAATCGCCAATAAAGCCTGGGCCGTACAAATATTAGAAGTCGCTTTTTCTCTTTTAATGTGTTGCTCCCGAGTTTGCAACGCCATCCGCAACGCAGGATTACCATTTGTATCCGTTGAAACGCCAATAATCCGACCGGGCAATTGTCTTTTATAATCCTCAAAAGTTGCAAAAAAAGCAGCGTGAGGGCCACCGTAGCCCATCGGCACACCAAAACGTTGTGTATTACCAACTACTGCATCCGCTCCCCATTCTCCAGGAGGTGTTAGCAATGCCAAACTCATCAAGTCAGCCGCTACCGTAATATAAATTTCTTTCGCCTTCGCTTCTTCTGCTAATGCCCGATAATCTTTCACCGAACCGTCTGCATTTGGATATTGTAACAAAACTCCAAAAACATCGTCCGTCAAATCAAAATCCTGAACATTTTGTACTTTAACTTCAATCCCAAAAGGAATCGAACGAGTCCGTAAAACATCCAAAGTTTGCGGTAAAACACCATCAGAAACCAATAACGTATTCGCAGGATTTTTCTTACGGCGTTTGTTTTTTACACCGTGAAACATAGTCATAGCCTCAGCCGCAGCTGTTCCCTCGTCCAACAAAGACGCATTCGCCACAGGCATCGCCGTGAAGTCGCAGACCATCGTTTGAAAATTCAACAACGCTTCCAAACGCCCTTGAGCGATTTCCGCTTGATAAGGCGTATATTGCGTGTACCACCCTGGATTCTCAAAAACATTTCTCAAAATCACGGAAGGCGTAATCGTGTCGTTGTAACCCAAACCGATGTAAGTTTTGAACATTTTATTCTTCGCAGCCGTCACTTTCAGCTGTTTCAAATACTCATATTCACTAACCGCAGGTGGAATATCCAAAGGTTCACTCGAACGAATAACACTCGGAACAGTTTGGTCCATTAATTCGTCTATCGAACTAACACCAACAGTTTCCAACATTGCCGCAAGGTTATTTTTATTAATACCAATATGTCTTTCGACAAAGCGGTCTGGAGAAGATAGTTGTAACATTTTTTCTTAGTTAATATGGTGATTCGTGATGAGTGATTCGCAGTTTATAACGCCTCATCATCTTTAAATTTCAAAAATAAACCGCAAAGATAACCTTTACGATTAAAACCTTAAAATCAATTTACCATCGAAACACGAAAACTATAGGTTTGTTTTTAGTTTAGATTAAATGTAAATAGATAGGGAAAAATTTTATTTTTTTGAAATAGGGAATATTTAGGAATCCTAAATTCTAAAAACTTTTTATCTTCGCTCCTGTTTGCTATATGACAACGCAGACTTTAATTTCAATAAAAAAAATAAAAAAAATGTTCGGACTATTCAAAAAAGACCCGGTAAAAAAATTACAGAAGCAATATAAAGATTTAATGGAAGAATCGTATAATTTATCAACCGTTGACCGCAAAGCAAGTGATTTGAAGCGTGCAGAAGCGGAAGAAGTCTTGAAAGAAATTGACAAATTACAAGAAAAGTAAGACTGTCAGAATTGATGCCCTTACTCGAAGTGAGGCTATCAATTTTTTAAGAAATAAAATAAATAAAACGCTATGTTGGGTAAAATCAGCATGGCGTTTTTTGTTGTACCCATATCGATTTAGACGGAATTTTTCTGATACCACCGAGTTTATCCTGATTTTCCTATTCCCTAAACTCGGTGGTGTTGAATATTTTTATTAATTCTGTCCAAAGTCTAAAACGGTACAGCAATGAAACAGCGCAGCAATTCAACCATTCAACCATAAAAAACAATGCAAGAATGAAATAAACTTTAGTTATTTTTGCACGAGATTTACCATTGTGTCAATTACCTGATAAAGGTTATTCGTTAGAACCAATTCTATTCATAAAAAATAAAACACTTGAAACAAAGTTTTTTCAATTTAATCGATAAAATGCAAGAGCGTTATGATGTTTTCCAAACAGAAAACCCTAAAGCTGCAATGGTTTTGGATAAGGCTTTTCTTGTTGGAAAATGGGGTACAGTAGCTGGTTTTGTATTGATAATATTCATGATAATATTCGTTCGGTTAGGCTTTTTTAAAGAGATTCCGTCTTATGCAGAAATGCGAAAAATCCAGAATCCGATTGCGTCTGAAGTTTATGCGGCTGATGGTTCGTTATTAGGGCGTTATTACGTCGAAAACCGCACGAATGCTTCGATTCGGGATATTCCAAAATCGGTGGTTGATGCCTTAGTCGCAACGGAAGATGTTCGTTTTTATCAACATAATGGGATTGATTATCGGAGTTTGATGCGGGTACTTTTCAAAACCTTTTTGTCTGGAAATGAAAGTTCGGGCGGTGGAAGTACGATTTCCCAACAATTGGCAAAAAATATTTATGGTCGAAAATCTATGCGAATTGTCGGTATGCCGATGACGAAAATTTGGGAAATGATTGTCGCAAGACGATTAGAAAAAACGTATTCCAAAGATGAAATCATGGAATTGTACCTCAATACGGTTTCTTTTGGTGAAGACGTTTATGGTATCGAAATGGCAGCCGAACGATATTTTAATACGGATCCCGAAAATCTACGAATTCAAGACGGTGCGGTTTTAATCGGTATGTTGAAAGCCACGACGACTTATAATCCTAAAAGAAATCCGGAACGTGCAAAAGAACGCCGAAATGTTGTTTTTTCGCAAATGCAGAAATTTTATTTTTTAGAAAAAAATATACTTGATTCCTTAAAAAACTTAGAAATGGAAGTCGATTATACTTTCATTACGACAAAAACGGGAACGGCTTCTCATCTCCGAGAACAGGTACGCTTAGATTTGGAAAAGTTGTGTAATACGATTCGGCAGCCCGACGGAACGAAGTATGATATTTATACAGATGGTTTGAAAATTTACACAACAATTGATTCTAAAATGCAGGAATACGCTGAAAATGCAGTGCAAACCCACATGAAGGAATTACAAAAAACGTTTTTTGAACACTGGAAAAAAGGTACGCCGTGGGGAAAAGATGATAGTTCGATTCGTTCCGCAATGAAGGAAACAAACCGTTATAAGGCTTTGAGAGAGCAGGGTTTGAGCGATGAAGCGATTGAGAAAAGTTTTAAAATAAAAAAGAATATTCGACTTTTTACTTACGATGGCAGCGAAGAAAAAAATATTTCTCCGTGGGATTCTATCATTTACTATCATCAGTTTTTGAACACTGGATTTATGGCAATGAATCCTAAAAATGGCTACGTTCAGGCCTATGTTGGCAGTGTAAATTTTCAATATTTCCCTTACGACCACGTCTTTTCAAAACGTCAAGTTGGTTCGACTTTCAAGCCGATTGTCTATGCACAAGCACTTGAAAATGGACATACGCCTTGCGATTATATTCCGAATGAAAAAATTACTTACGAAGAATATAAAAATTGGACTCCAGGTAATTCAGACGGAAAATATGGTGGTTATTATTCTATAAAAGGTGGTTTGACGAATTCCGTGAATACTGTTGCGGTGCAGTTAATGATGGAAAATGGGATTGGAAATGTTAAATATTTGGCTAAAAAAATGGGGATTAATTCGGACTTGCCGAACGAACCGTCTATCGCACTCGGAACGGCGGATATTTCTTTGTATGATATGATAAAAGTTTATGCGACTTTCGCCAATTACGGTAAACCGATTGACCCAATTTATTTGCTTCGAGTCGAAGACAGACATGGAAAAGTGCTGAAAACTTACGAAAAACCAATACTAAAAGCACAGGTGTTTTCAACACAAACCGCTGATTATATGATTGATATGATGCAGTCGGTTGTTAATAGTGGAACGGCTCGCAGACTGCGTTTCAGGTATGGTGTAACGGGAACAGTCGCAGGAAAAACGGGGACGACACAGGATCAAGCTGATGGCTGGTTTATGGGTTTTACGCCTAATTTGGTTGTTGGTTCTTGGGTGGGCGGATATAATCGTAAAGTGAGTTTTCGCTCGACTTCGCTTGGTCAAGGTGCGAGTACAGCCTTGCCGATTTGCGGTTTATTTTTGAAAGCCGTTCAAAATGATAAGTCGCTTAAAAGTATTAATCAAGGCTATTTTTCGTCTATTTCGGACTCGCTTTCGATAGATTGTGAAATGTATTTGACGGATAGTTTGGCTCAAATTCTATTCGCTGTCGATGAGGACGAAAATGAGGTAAATAACGATTTATTAGAATTGCAAGAGTTAGAAAGTCAAAATCAGTACGATTTGACAGTGCCTCAAATTGAACGTTTGGAAAAATTGCAAAAAGAAAAAGAAAAACGTGAAAGAAAAGAAGAGCGAAGGGAGAAATTTAATCAAAAGAAAGAAGAAATTACGAATCGTTTGCGAGATGCGCTGCAAAAAATAAAGGATGATTAAGGGCTAATTAGGAATTAGAAATGTAGAATCAAAAATGTGGAATTAGGAATAATATCGTTTAAGCGTAACCGCCGTGACGATAAAATCATTCCTAATTCCACATTTTTAATTAATAAACTATTCTGGTTTAATCGTTTGTTCTGCTTCTTTCAGTTTTCCATTTTCAAAATAATAAACCGTTTCACTATAAATACTACCATTTTTGTAAATGCTTTCAAAAACGGTTTTATTTTCGATACCATTAATCGTTTTTACCTGCATATACCGAGATTTTCCATCTAAAAAATTATTCTTAAATGTTTGAAAACCAACCAATTCACCGTGGTCATTGTAGATTTTTTGTTTACCATTTGCCGTACCATTTTTAAACTTCGTGACGGTTTCTTCTATCGGGTTTTTATATAAATATTGAACCATTTGTTCTTGATTATTATCCAAATCAGTGTAAACCATTTCGTAAACATAAACACTTTTTGCATCTTCAATTTCCCCGTGCGACACCAATTTAAAACGTCCTGCTCGACCAATACGAATCGCTTGAAAAGTACTATAATATCGGGCATCAGTCACAAAATAAGTTCTCCATTTTCCATGACGTTTTCCAGCTTTATATTTTCCATTTTCCTTTAATTCGCCTGTAATTTCATAATATTTCCATTCGCCAACCGGTTCGCCATTTTCCATATCACCTTCTGCCCAAACCTCTTCCGTAGCGGAATTATATTCAACTACTCGACCATTCGGATTTTGCTTAATTTCTTTCAAAATATTATGCCTTGACATTCTGTCATCTAAGATGTGAAGAATCGAAGCCGTTGTCAATAGCTCATCGGAGATATTAAAATTCGCATAAACCAAATAACTTTCTCCTTCTCGAAAAGCAATATTTGCCAATGCAATTTTGCCAATATCCACCGTGTCTGGCATCGAACCTCGATAGGATTCATGCACCACAAAACGTATTTTATACGTCGGAATATTCGTATCTTTTTCTCGATACATAAAATCCTTCGTTTGTACATTTCCGACCTTAATCACCGTCCCGATAAAGACTTTATCCGTTTGATTATAATGCCATAAAACGGGGTGCGTAGAACCGAAATTACACGCTAAAATATTGGAGCTTAATATTGTATTAATAAAAATAAAAAGTCCTATAAGTATATTTTTCATATTTTTTTTGTTTTTTTTGCATCAAGCAAAACACTGCCGTAATTTTTTATCAAATGCCATCTGATTTAATCCATTTCCAATAACAACTAAAGTCGTCTGTCGGTTTTCATTTGGCTGCCATTCGCTGCCTTTTGTGAAAACAACTTGCTCCTGAACGGATTGAAAAATGATTTTATTTGGTTGCCCTTCGATATTCAAAATGCCCTTCATCCTGTAAATCCGCATGCGTTGAAAGTGCATCAAAACTTGAATGAATTGACGGAATTTTAGAATATCAAACGGCTCAAAATACTGATAAGTTTGGGAAGTAATATTACCGTGTCGGTGTGCTAACGAGAAATTAACTTTTTGCGTTTTAATTTCGACCTGTTTCGCCTCAAAAGCCTTGATATTTAGGACTTTATTAACATCAATTTTAGAGTGACTCGCCGTAATTTGTTTGGCAAAAGGATTGATGTTTTTAGTCGTTTTTTGTAAGTTTTCTAACGATTTAGCGTGAATTAAATCCGCTTTATTAAATACTAAAACGTCCGCAAAACTAATCTGTCGAGCTGCTTCTGTTTCCTTACTTTTTAATAAATCTTCAATATGAAAACTATCGACCAAACAAATAATCCCATCCAACTCAAAATGTTCCTGCACGTTCAAATCCGATATAAAAACCGAAGCAACACCTGCTGGGTCAGCGATGCCCGTTGTTTCAATTATCAAGTGGTCAAACTCTGATTTTCGACGAATTAATTCCGCCAAAAGCTTTGATAATTCTACATTTAAGGTGCAACACAAACAGCCATCGGTAATCTTAAAAATTGCTTCATCTACACCAATGATAAACTCGCTATCCAGATTTACCGCACCCATTTCATTCTCGATAATTGCATATCGAGTCTCTTTTTTTTGTGCGATAATTTGATTTAATAACGTTGTTTTTCCTGCTCCGAGGAAACCTGTGATGATGGTGACGGGAGTTCTCATATTTCTTAGTTCATCGGGCGATACCCGACGTTAGTGATGTCGCCCCTTTGGGGCTTAAAAAAAACTTAATAATTAGAAAAACTATCGTCCGTAAAATAGCCATGCTACGGCTCTTGGAAATTCTTCCTTCCAACGGCTTTCCGTATGTGTACCTTGTGGATCGATGACTAATTTAAAATCAATTGGTCTTTTATTTTGCTGTTTTTCTTGTAAAATGTCTCGGATTTCAAATAAATTTTCGACCATATTCGACCCTTCTTTTGCACCGCCAAAGAGATAAAAACGAGTATAACCGTCTGGTTGAAAATCCTCCGTTTCTTCATAAACGTCAGGATAAATCCAATAAGATGGCGAAAAAATCATCACTTTACTGAACGTATCAGAATGATACAAGGCCGCATAATGCGAAATCAAACCACCCATTGAACTACCTCCAAACGCAGTGTTTGCAGTATTCGGCATCGTTCTGAAGTGTTTATCAATATAAGGTTTTAGCGTATTCGCCATGAATTTGAGATACAACGTCCCTTGTCCTTCCCCGATGCCGATTGGTAATTCATTCGCAGGGGTATATTCGTTGATCCGCTTTTCCTCACCGTGATCAACGCCGACCACAATAATATCACCCATGCCTCGCTCTGCCAAAATCGCCAAAGATTCATCAATTCCCCAATTACCAAACGGTGCATTTTTATCAAAAAGATTTTGTCCATCTTTCATGTACAAAACGGGATATTTATAATCCGTTTCGTAATAATTATACGGTAAAAGAATCGAAATTTTGCGGGTTTGCCCCAATTGTGGAATCTCGAAATTTTCGCTAACTGTTTCTATTTTTGGTAAAAAAGTAGGATTAAATGTCAAACCATTCTTTCTCCACCTCGGTACGAAATCGAAAATTTTACCAGTTGCATGGTTCAGTGCGCGATTTTTAGCACGATTCCCAAACTCATCAATTTCGCCTTGTGACCAATCGCCTCGCACGTATTTGTACTCAAAAATTCGAGGTTTCTTAATAGTTTCAGGGAAATTTAAGCTATATTTTCCCGCTTCAATTTTTTGAAATCTAAAACGTTCGTCCGCTACTTTCCAATTATTAAAAGAACCCGTTATATAAACAGGTCTTTTATCCTCTGCCGTTGTTGTTAATTCAAATGTTAGACTCATCATGGTATTTTTAGGAAGCTGCAAATGTAAATATAATGTATGGAGAGATTATTTTTAATAAGATTATTTTTAATAAGAAATTTAGCTTTTGATTTGATAATCTATTAAAATAATATCTAATTTTACAGCAACGGTAAAATTACTCATAGTGAACAAATTATAACGATGTCTTTTCAACGAAAAACTACTTTAGCGATCGTCTTAATAGCTTTATTTGTAATTGGTAATCAAGTATTTATAGGATGTTGGCTAATCCAAAAAAAATACGATGCAAAGGTTATCAATGTAAGCGGAAAACAGCGAATGTTAAGCCAACGAATTATGGCTTTAACATTTGATTACCAAATTCATAAAAATAGGGCTGAGGTTACCGAAGCTCAAGCCTTATTTGAAGAATGGAAAATAGCACATTATTCTTTAATGAATGGTGATAAGGCAGGAGAAATAAAAGGAACCAGTTTGGTAATAAAACAGTCTTTAAAACAACTGACAGCTCAAATAATTTTCGCGGAATCCATTATTAAAAAAATCGATGACTTACGACCGAATGAGTTATTGAAATTCAATGAAAGTCAAACTCAATTTTTGGTTAAAATGGATGAAATTGTTACAATGATTGAAACTGAGTCCAGCCAAAAAATTTATACCATGATAGTTTTTCAATTCCTTTTTTCAATAATCATAATTGGGATAATTATTTTTGAAATAAAATTTGTCTTCGAACCCATTATGAATCATTTGAAAAACAGAATAAGGAGCTACAAAATTCCAATAGGACATTAAATGAATACGCCTCTATCGCTTCACACGATTTGCGTTCACCGATTCAAAATATTTTGAGGTTTTTAACTTTATTAAAAAAAAGTATTCCCGAAAAATTGAATAGAAACGAAAATATTTATTTGGAATATATAGAAGAAAGTGCACTGCGAATGAATCAAACAATGATTGATTTATTGCGTTATTCGACTTCCAATAATGTTCAGAAAAAAAGAGTAAATACGGCTTTTCTACTTCAAAATGTATTAGCTGATTTGCAAGCAAAAATCAGCGATAGTCAGGCAATTGTTACAATTAAAAACCTACCAGAAATAATAAATATAGATGAGAATTTATTTCGATTATTATTTCAGAATTTAATTTCAAACGCAATAAAATTTATGCCCAAAAATTCGATTCCTCAAATTAATATTTCTTCAAAAATTAAAAAAGACGATTTTATTTTTTGTGTAAGTGATAATGGAATTGGCATAAAAAAAGAATATCATGAAAAAATATTCAAAATATTTAACCGCTTACATACTCGAAATGATTACGAAGGAACAGGCATCGGTTTGTCTTTGTGTAAACGAATCGTGGAGGGGCATGAGGGCATAATTTGGATAGAAAGTGAAATAGAACAAGGCAGTCGATTTTATTTTAGTATTCCTAAAGAATAAAAGTGTGAGTAGCTTGAAATATTGCTATTTGATAATTTCTATAAAAGGAAATGGGCGATTTTAAGTCGAATGTTCACGAACCTATCAATTGCGACACGTCTAAATTAGTATTCGTAAATGTTTTTTTATAATTTGTATAAATTATAAAAAAACTGAAATATTTTATTTCTGTCTAAAACTATTCCTCATGAGTCTTCTACCGCCAAAAACATTCATTTCATCAAAATCAATGCTCATCCTCAAAATCGTTTTTTAGCTTCGTAATAAAATATTTTGGTATAAATGCAAACGGTCAAAACCAAAATACCTGTAAACTTTTATATCCTTCGAACCATTAAACCACTAACGATGAAAAAAGCTATGATTTCTTTTTTTACAGTGATATTATTTCACTTCATACTATTACATCCGCTTATGGCACAATTTATTTATCCACACACGGACAAACAGCCCGTGGAGGACACGTTACACAACATGATTCTGACCGATAATTATCAATGGTTAGAAAATAAAACCGATGCAAATGTTATTGCTTGGACGAAAGCGCAACACGAAGCAACGGTGAAATATATCAATTCCGTTCACGCTCCGATTGATGGTTTGCGTGACGAATTTGAGGATTATATCGACCGGGACTATATTTCTCCCTTGACGTTAATCGCTGATAGACAGTTTTTTACGGTGCGCAAAAAAGGAGATAAACAATTGAAGTTATATACTAAAATTGGTGGTAAAGATATTTTATTATTCGACCCTGAAAAAATTGATACTTCGGGAACTTCGGCGATGTCGGGAAATAGTTATACCGAAAAAGGCGATAAAGTAGCCGTTGGCGTGCAGTCGAAAGGGGCAGAAATTCAGACGTTTTATATCATTGACACCAAAACTGGAAAAATCTTGGGCGAGCCAATCGAAGGATTGCGAGGTTTTGCGTGGACGAATGACGAAAAACATGCCTACGTTTGGGTGCAAACGCAGGAAATGATTGATAATCAACAGCCTTACAAGATTTATCGTCACAAAATTGGTACGTCAAGAACTCAAGACGAATTCCTTTTGACACCAATGAACGCCAAAAATGTAGCTTCGGTTTACGATGCTCGTTATGGTAATGTGACGTTTATGAGCGAGGGCGATTTTTACGCAACGCATTCTTTAAAAATGAAAAAAATTGGTTCGAAAGACGAACCAAAAGAAATTTATAGTAATCAAAAATTTCGGGTTTCACCTTATGTTTTAGATGATAAAATGTATGTTTTCACGAATCATGAAGCACCAAATTTTAAATTGATGGTGACCTCAAAAGACAAACCTGAATTTGAAAATTGGCAAGACCTCTATCCAGAGCAAGAAACGGTTTTGGAAGATTATTCGATTACGCCAAAATACTTGATTATTCAAGATAAAAAAGACGTCGTTAGTCGAATTCAATTATACGGTTTAAATGGAAAATTCATTAAAAATATTGAATTGCCAGAAGTTGGCAATGTATCATCGGTAAGCTATAACCGTGACGTGGACGCAGTTTTCGTTGGTATGACTTCCTTCACGACACCCTATAAATTGTATAAATTAAATCCGAATGATTTAGAAAAATCTGATTTGAAATGGGAACTATTCTACGAGCAAGAAGTGCCGATGGATATGTCAAATATTGAATCAAAAATCGAATTTTTTACCTCAAAAGACGGGACGAAAGTGCCTATTTTTATCATTCACAAAAAGGGTTTAAAATTAGACGGAACGAATCCGACGTTACTTTACGGCTATGGCGGATTTAATATCGGCATGTCGCCGTCGTTCATTGGTAGCCGTGCAATGTTCGTGAATCGTGGCGGTGTTTATGCGGTGGCATGTTTGCGAGGTGGCGATGAATATGGCGAAAAATGGCATCAAGATGGAATGCTATTCAAAAAGCAAAATACGTTTGACGACTTCATCGGTGCAGCCGAATATTTGATTTCGGAGAACTATACCAATACACAAAAATTAGCCGTCCAAGGTGGCTCAAATGGCGGTTTATTAGTTGGGGCAGTAATTACACAACGCCCGGATTTATTCAAGGCAGCGATTTGTGCCGTGCCGCTTTTGGACATGGTTCGCTTCCAAAAATTCCTAATTGCTCGTTATTGGATACCAGAATATGGTGACCCTGACAAAGAATCAGAGTTTCAAAATATCTTAAAATATTCGCCATATCACAATATCAGAATGGGCATAAATGTACCAACGACCTTGGTTACAGCTGGTGAAAACGATACACGAGTTGATCCGCTTCACGCTAAAAAATTCGTTGCAGCATTACAAAATAACGTTGGACAAAAAAATCCAATTATGCTTTATATGGATTTCGATAGCGGTCACGGTTCGGGACAATCGACTAAGAAATCAATTGATAATTTAGAATTTCAAATGCGGTTTATTATGCGGGAATTGGGGATGTGATTCGGGTTGCGAGTTTGACTGTTTTTGCGTCCGACTCCTATCAAAATTTAAAAAAAGGCTTTGCTTCGGTGAAGCCTTTTTTAGTTTTAATTTAAAAAAA
>Ga0136555_1000582_pt1 | contig 14135 bp, 21 predicted proteins | sample AntRauTorckE5432_FD_104927 | JGI IMG/M metagenome (GOLD analysis project Ga0136555, IMG submission 104927) | Saline lake microbial communities from Rauer Islands, Antarctica - Metagenome Torckler E5 #432 | ecosystem: Environmental > Aquatic > Non-marine Saline and Alkaline > Saline | place...
AAAAATGCAACAACAACATCGCCAAGGTCAACCTCAAGCTCAAGGTCAACCTCAAGCTCAAGGTCAAGGTCAAGGTCAACCTCAAGCTCAAGGTCAAGGTCAAGGTCAACCTCAAGCTCAAGGTCAAGGTCAAGGTCAACCTCAAGCGCAAGGTCAAGCAGGTATACCTCAAGGATATAGTAGCAGTGATATGGGGAATAATTATCTATCGCAATTTAATGAGTCAATATTGCCTGGTACCTATGCACCTGTTGGACCTGCATCAAATAATCAATATAATGGGCCACAAATGGCCATGCAGCAACAAACACCAGCAACATCCGCTAACAACATAGAGCAAGGATTTGGTGCGGTGACAAGAGGAAATGATCATGAAAATGCAATAGGTGCTTCTAATCAAAATCTATTACAACGACGATTTTTTGGTGGTAACAACAATATGATGAACCCAAGACCTGATCAGGGAAATCCAATGCAACAGCAACAGAAACCTCAGATGCAACAGCAATCTCAGATGCAACAGCAACAACAACAGCAACCTCAAGGTCAACCTCATATGCAACAGCAACAGAAACCTCAGATGCAGATGCGTATTCCTGGAAATTTTAATATGAACTCTAAATCACAGGAACAGAGATGGCAAACGGCTTATCAGGAACAGATCGGAAATGAGCAAATATTCTCGCGTACGTTTGATATGTCTCAACAGAATTCTATGCCCAATGTTACTATGGAAAGACAATCTATGGGTTGCAGACGTGGTGGTAACAGATTAAGCAAATAAAGAATTTTTATTATGTTTAGGACTATTAATGGGTTCTTGTTTCTCGTTTTTAACCAAAAAGAAGGAAGCGGAGACCATTGACGCTGGGTGTCATGGTTTCGCAAATCCGTCTTATGGTATCTCAAATGGTAGTGTTGTCGACTTTGACTATGATCAGGCTGATGAAGAAGTTCTTTATCAAGAAATGCCGAATTCAAGTTATAATTGGCACGAACCTATTTATGATCATCCGATGTACACGTCTGAATACTAATTTAAAACGTTTTAAATGTATGGTTATATGGCCGCTTTTTTAAAATCATTCGCAAAATCAACTGTTAAAGATATAGGTAAAGATCTGGCTCATGATGCTGCTGAAACTGCTATACATGAAGGTGTTGGTTTGGCTAGTCAGGCGGCCAGCCGCGCTCAATCTAAAGGCAGCAAAATGTTACAAAAGTCCCCTAAAACTGCTAAAGCCGTGAAGAAAGTTCGCTCTGCTTATCAATCCCAGACTGCTCAAGCTCAAGCTCAAGCTCCACTGGCGCCTGCTCAAATTCCCACAACCCAGCCGACCCAACAGGCCAAACCGGTTAAATCCGTCCAATGCCAATGTGATTGCAAATGCCCCGCACCTCAAACAGGTGGAGCTCTTGATAAATTGGACACAAATATCTTACGCACACTGTGTAACGAAAATGATATGAGTTGCAGAAACAAAGCAGGTAAATATTTGACACGCAAACAACTTATCAACAAATTAGATTAAGTTAAATTGGTTCAAACCCGTTACCTCCACAGTATTTACATGGTACCCTGCATTTAACGATGACCTTTTCGGTTCCTTTGCAATCATTGCATCTAGACATCGTATCAGTACGATACTCATATAGTCCATCTTTACATACAATGCACTTAGCTAAGACTTTAGCTAACATGTCTCCTTTACCTGAACAAAATTCACATTTTTCGGTTGGCATAATATATTATATTATTGTGTTTCATTTTTAAACATTCCGAGAGTTGCGGAAACAAAGCAGGTAAATATTTGACACGTAAACAAATTAAATTAAGTTGCGCTCATCAGAGTCTGCCTGTCGTCGTTGTTGTTGTCGTACCTTTTCGCGCCACCTAACTAATTCCATGCAATTTGAACATATACAGCTTGTATTGTTCAGATCTTCCATGCCACACGCACAACAATAATGAGCTTTTTCTACGGTGCATCGATGACATACCGTAGTTGGCCCATCATGTGCAATATTTTCGTCTTGTCTTAAACCACATTTACTGCAAAAATCTTCACCTTCCATTATTATTAGATGAAGATCAATTATGTTTTTAATGTACTTGTCCACCAACACGGACATCTTCATATTTTAAACAACGTGTTAAATTGCCATCCTTGCATGTAAATGGGGTGTTATAACACCATTTCATAAAACTGTCGCGATCATTAGGAATAGTAGTAGAGGGATTAGTGACAAATTGTCTCTGAGAGTTGTTGCGGTCCCAGATGTTGTTAATATCACGAAAGAGACCATTGTTGAAATTCTTTTCAACTTTTTCCTTTACCTTGGGGTCTTCAATATTTGCAGCGGGGCCACGGTTCGGATTTTTGACATAATCGGTAATCAGAACGTTCATAAAAGGATTATCCTTAGTGGGTTGTTGTAAAGGAACATGTTCATGCTCAGATTCCGATTGAGATTGAAAACCCTCAGTATAGTGTTCCTTGACAAGGTAAACTAAAACACCGGCAATCAAAGTTATGTAAATGTAACTGATATTATTGAAGATAATAACTAACAACGCTCCCATGTAGATCGCGAAGCGTGTTACAGCGTTAAGCTTTTCGTCAGTTGACATGTTCGCTGTCGGTACAAATTCTGTCAGACGATGTTTATCTATCAATATATACGGGTCTTGCAGCCAAAATGGATCCATTATACCTTATATTATAAAAAAAGGTTGATAAGAAATGTCTACCTCATAGATATCTATTCTGTTTTGCCACAGATCAAAACAGAATGCCTTGTGCTTATTAACGTGTGTTTGAGAGGGGATCCAAGATGTACTGCAAACACGAATGCCATTATGACTATGGATACATTCCATACCATATTCTTCGCATAATTTATAAACTATGCGTTTTTTATCGTCTGTTAGATAGTTGTTGAAACCAATTTGTGTTATGTAGTTACCCATTGAACGTGATTGATGATCAATTTATAATTTAGTAATTTATAATGAAGGGAACACTTCCGCATTCAAATTAAATTCGACCTTTTGTTTCACTTGTTTATGTTGGGTTGATTGCTCATGCTGAGATGGTGCGCGACGACGTTTGTAAATGTAACTTTTGGCTACTTCCTTGTTTACATCATGTGCCAGTTTCTTTTTTGAATCCTTAGCTAAAAGTTCGTCCCATTTTTCCTGATTGGTCACAACGACAACCTGGTTGTTACCTGGTCGTTTGTATTTTTCTTTGGTATGAATATCTTTCATTGTACGTCCCCTACGATATAATTCACCAAATGTCAAGTCGGGGAAGCGAGCGGAAAGCTCGTCCAAGACATCATCATCGAAATCATATCGTGTTTTCGCTCTTGTTTCAGGGTCTACCTTAATACCGTAACCGCGAATCAATGCCACTATGGGTATACCTCCGGTTTTGGGATCAAATTGACCATTGTCTCCGTAATAACGGGGAATTGCCTCATTCTCTTCTTTATTTTGATGAGGGAAACGAAAATCAAGGAGCGCAAAATAAGCTTTATGTTTATCGGAATTTATAGCGGCATCTATTTCGGCACTGGCGTCTACTACTTTGGCTGATAAGACATCCGCCAGATCAGTAACGCGACGGCTTTGTAACATTTTAGCTTTCTTGCCAGCTTTTACTGTATTGACACCGTATGTCTTTTTAGCTGCTTTTTTAGCTTTTACGGCTTTTACGGCTTTTACTTTTTTAGTGGATTTGACCTCTTTCCATTGTTGTTCCTGTTCTTGCTTTTGTTGTTCTTGTTGTTCTTGTTGTTGTTGAAATAACAAATCTTCCCAGTCCTGTACAACTTGTGCAGATTGGACTTTTTGAACCTTCTTAGGTCCCCACCACTCGTTCCCTTGGGCCTTCTGTACCTTTTGGGTCTTTTGTACTTTTTGGGATTTAAGATCGAACTCAGTGCAAAGTACAACACGCAGATCAGAACGGCCTCCGGTTGACGGAAGACCAGAAGCTTCGGCTAGGGCACGCATATCTTTTACACTCAAGCCACCTTTGTTGGGTCCAGCGTTATCTACACACGCTGCACGCAATTTCTCTAACATTGCTTTGTCTGACATATACTATGGTCCATATAAATATTTTTAATTAGGGATAAAGAACATCGTTGGGACAAACACACAGATTCTTTCCATGAAGTTCATAAACACGTTTTAAATTAATATTGAAACGAGAGGCATCATTCTGTGGGTTTTTACTGGATACTGTCTTATCTCCCTCAACCTTTAGAAAAACATTATCGCCCTCTTGATCACCTCGTGCAAGAATTATTTCAGTTCCGGGCTCAACAGCTCCCTTGCGTTCATGGTTATCAGCATCAAAAATCTTGTAAGCGCGGAATAACGGTCCATCTTGATGACTTTGCATGCGTTCGCCATATTTGATATATTTAGCCTGGTTAGTGTTATTAAAATAGGCATTATGCATGATATATACGGGTTCGCCGTAACTTATTACCGTTTGACGCGATTGTTCATGTTTAGGATGCATGAATCTAAGTTTCGACAAATTTGTTGCAACTTTAGGTAGAGCCTTGTCAAAAACAATTTGGCTATCGATAGTTCCCCGTTGAAGTACATTTTCGTTTTGGCGGAGGTCAATCAAATCGCCAGAATACAAGGCATCTGCTTTTCTATAGTTGCGATCTAATAGAGCCTGTGCAGAGTCGGGAACGGGGGCAGCGGCTGCAGGCGCAGGTGCGGATGGTTGCGCAGTTGTAGGTTCCTTAACAGCTGCGGCTGCGGCTGCCTCTTGTTGTTCAGGAACAGGGGCGTCATCAGCCCACCAACCACCTGATTGTTCTTGAACATCACTTGATGGGTTGCTGTCAGGGAAAGGCCATTGTGCTAATTTAGCGTTACGTGCATTGTTGTGAGCCTTAACTTTTTTGTTATAACCGGCCAAGAGAACTTTATGCGAGTACTGTCCATCAACCATCTTGTAAGGAGCGTCTGTATCTTGCTCCTCTTCGGGTTCGGGTTCAAGTACAGGCTTTTCTTCTTCGTTGTAGTAGCCTCCGACATGATAAGGTGGTTCTATCTCGTCTTCCATACCCTCAGTTACTAACTTATATCCTAGTCCGAAGCCAGCTCCTTGACGTGCACCAGCCGTAACTGAAGGTGCGAAATAGTCTAATACTAAAAAGGTGGCAGCAGCGGTAACGCCCAGCAACATGATTTCCTTAATATCAAGTTTACCCTTGGATATAATGTTGCTAGCTAATGATACAGCTAGACCTTCCAGTAAGTATTTAATGAGTTGATCCCATTGGAGTGTCATATATTTAGTATTTTATATATTTCTAAATTACCGGTTTTGCTATTTGTTGATGAAAAATGATTGCTTGTGATAAACATCAATGTCTATGCAAGAACAATTCGAATTACTTATTGCAATGTTGCGCGAATCTATCCTAGAGAAGGAGAAGCCAAAAGAACTCCTAGACATATCCACCTTTACAAATCTGTGTCTTGCTATGCAAGACGAAAGTGACACACCTGTCACTGTATCGTGTGTAATGTCAGGAACACAATTTCTTGACAAATTTAATAGATTTGGCACAGGTATTAATGGTGACGACTCATTCGCTGTTTTTGTTACTATTGATGCAGAAGGTATCTCAGATCCCTATTTGGCTTCTACTACAATATTGCAATATTTGGCGGCTAATTTACGTAGCAATAGGGCCAGTGCATCAACAACCGAACTACGCTTTTTCGATGTAGATTACACACAATGCAATCTTGATTCTGTGGACAATGACTACACTGATTTTGACACAGATTGGGACTACTGTTCAAAAACATTTGAAGCATGGGCTCTTCCAGTTATTACGGAGGCGCATTTTCTGGAGGCACGAGAAGAATATCCTGATGATATCATACCGTTATCAGTAGGTGACAAACTTAAGAAAGATCAAATGTACGTGCAGTTACGTGATGGAGATATCGTCGGTGATATTGGTACAGATGACGGTCCTGTATACAACATTACTGACCAAGCACTAAAAAAGCTTAATTGGCCCACTACACAATATGATGTTGGACAGGTGATACCTGAATGTTCCCCTCGAGGTGATGTGTCCTCTTCTTCTTCCGATGAGGAAGAAGAGGTTTATTCTTTCTATGAAGAAAAATTTGTAAGACTTGCATCAAAACGCCATAATCTTAAAATAACGGTGAAGCCTGAAAATAATTACAAGGATAAATACTCTACCGCATGCAGAGCTTTTGAAAAGGATCACCGGGACCTAGTCGGCAAAGATATCGTTTTCAGTGAGCTTTACGATATTGTACACAAAAACAGAAGTCAAATTGCTACCTTATCTATTGTATGGGGAATGCTGTCAGACACAGACAGGGATATTGTTATCGACAACCTACTAAATGGAATATGACTAACATCAACTAATAAAATTAGTACAATGCAAGAATCAGCATTAAAAACCACTGCTAGTAATCTTAGTAAAGAACAACCTATTGTTTGACTAATTGCGATCCAAATAGCTTTTTTTATCCTCTATTATTATTATTGGTCTATATTAAATACGATGACAATGACAAAGGTGCTTGAATCAATACTACAATAGGAACATTTGTTACTTTGATATTAGAACACACATTAACATAAAATGAAAGTAATAAAATCATAATGAAAACAGCCAACGGAATGTATTGTTATGAACAAGACTTTTACGGAGACATTCTAGATACATGGATTCAACAAGCACATGCTCACAATTGCAAACAGCAAGGATGGAGAGTTACTAAATTAAAAAAGGGAGGATATGTGTTTGTCACTGGCCCATGCATTTACGTACATTGACGAATATCCTGATTTGTTACATGATGTGGAACAAATCGCGGAATTAATACATGATGGGTGGTGCATTAACTATTTGTACTGGCGTGATCATAAACCATGGCTAAAAGCGCATGACGGGGACTATAAAAGGCCATCAAAGTCATTAGGAGATGCTAGACGTGACCTGTGCGCAAAACAGTCTTATTCAGAATTAGACGAGGATGAAAAGGAAAAAGACCGTATTATAGCTCTTTTTATACAACAAGAACTTGAAGTACTAGATTAAAATTAAAAATATAACTTACCCGAATTAAAATTTTTTATATACGTTGATATAAATCATGGACTTCTATGTGTGTCCTAATAATCTGACCCATATCACGGTGGCTATCTTTGACATTTTTTAAGGTAGCTATGGTCATATGATATTTTACTCGATATTGATCACCTATTTTAGCGCAGACTAAATTGAAATATTCACGCATCTGGCATAGTTTATCATTCTCCAGCTCAAACCAAACATGTTTGCCGTTAACATTGTGGGCTTAGTTCAAGTGTTACTTTGTCGTTTATGAAAGTTGTACCGAATTTTTTATGTCTTCTGCTAGACAGCTCATCCTTTATTATCGATACGTGAATATCTGTTGACAATTCATAATTATCAGCACCATATTCTGCCGTTAATAATTCAAGTAATTTTTGCTTGATATCCTCAGTGATATCTATTTTCAATAGATACCACCCTGATTTAAAGACGGTTGTGCCATGAAATAACATGATACTGCATCATTCTGTTCAATTTATTTTAAAATTGAAACACATTATAAAATAATGTTTAAAGCTGAATTGTCGAGATTGAATAAAGAATGGTCCAACGCGCAGAAAGGAAAGGTATTGTGCCTTATAAAGGAGATAATGCTCAAGGATGCAAAGACCGGAAAAAAGCATATAATTTTACACGGTGCTTATACTATGCCTGAAAAAGAAAATATCTGTTGCTGGATGTTGCAAATAAATGGCTCTGGTATTGGTAATTTTGACAAGGCACAAGCTTGTGAGATGATAAAAGATCTGTTTGAATTCATTAAAGTGCAAGAACTTCACATATTTCAGCTATCAGAAGATCGTTACCGATACCCTGTCAAACTAGAGATCACGATATTTAAGGTATGGGGCCCCCGTGACCCATGTGAACCAGTAGGCCCCACTGTTGTCTGTTGCAGGCACCTTGATATTGTTGTAATAATCATAATAGGTATCATCAGTCCCGTGCTGGACGAGATATGCACGCATCAAGCATTCCGCGAACGATGCTGCGAAAAAAGAATTAATGGCAAACAATGTACATAATGAGGTGACCCATGTTAGTAAACTCACTATGTTAAGTGTGTTTACCAACTTTATCTCCATTTCATCCATTTCGGGAGAAAACATCTTTCGGTTTTGATTAACAACAAAACGTCTTCTCAAATATGTGCAACAGACAAACAACCAACTCGCGCTAACGTACGCTATCAATGTGTATCTAATTATGGGGTAATCATCACCCATAATGATAATAGGCCAAATTGCAAACACATTCGGGAAGGAGGTCATCGATATCCACAACATACCTTTAAGATAAGGGGAGAGGTCATTATCATACACAATCAACAAGATGAAACAACTAAAAAATAAACACACCGTCAATAGCGTAATGATCTGAGAAACACTCACCAGCAGTATAGTGTATGGCAAGAGACTACTGCATTGTTTTGTTTCGTCCATTGTTTCTGTTTACCAATCATTTTTCTGAGTTAATCTCAGTGCGAGTAAAAAACGCTTCTACCGAGATTAAACGAGCCTTAAATCCACCCTGTACGGTACCTGGGATAATTACAAGTGGTCGATGTGTGGTTGACATCCAATGATCAATCACAGATTTACCATCATGACTAAGTTTTGAAAAACCTGTGGTTGTTTTAAAGTCATAAAATTTCTTGTGGTCAATGTCCGCATTTTTACCGTTTTTATAATAGACAATGTGATAACCTCCGCGGGTTTCGGTAATATTAACGATATTCGGCCGAATATTTACTTCGCGTCAGAATTAAAGTACACTAAATGTGCTGATGGATTATTACTAATATGAAACCAGACATCCTTATCGCTTGATTGTAACACAAGTTCTGTGTTTTCCATGGCATTCCTACCAATACGGAATTGGTCTGACATTATAAAATATATGTCAGATCGTTTTTAATATGGATTAGACATAAATTAAGCAACATATCACATAATAGGGATCACATATCAATTGGAAGTATCTGTTATCGGATATTTGCACTGGATAATTACTGTGAAGTTGAACAATATGTAGTCAGTGAGGCAAAAAAATGATTGATAATTAATAAATATTATCATGACTCCGAACATTCAACCAGAAAAGTACCAAGATGTGTGCCGTTTTGCACTACGCGAGATTTATGGAAAGATTCCTTCCTGGATCAATGAGGATGAAGCTGTCAAAGCGATGGTAAAGTCTTTTCCGAGGAATTGGGCCGACTTCCGCGCCGACATCCTTGACGAATTCCCTGATGCACCTTATGATTTCGCGAGTGAAATTGGCGTACTGTTTCCCTGTAGTATGAACGAAAAAGAATATTTAGACATAGACATCAGTCAGTTCTACCACGAATAACTATAAGTGTCAGTAATTATCCATACTTTACACGCCTAATAGTGACTGATACGGGTGTTGAGGTTGAGGTTGAGGTTGAGGTTGAGGTTGAGGTTGAGGTTGAGGTTGAGGTTGAGGTTGAGGTTGAGGTTGAGGTTGAGGTTGAGGTTGAGGAATCCATTATGTCACATTCTATTGTTCAACTTTTATAACTACTCTATTGTCATTGCATTGTTCCAATAGTCAACAGTTATTGGATTAATTCCATGTTCCTCGTGAACATCCATCAGAAACTTGTGAAAGTTTACCGCTCTATTATGTTGGTTTACTGGAACAGATCGCATCTGCCGATGAATCAGGATGTGACGAGATAGGTGATCATGTTATTACATGGGGCAATGTTGAAAATTATGGTGAAGATCATGCGAAACCGTCACTATTATTGAGGCAACTCCTGGGAAATCAGTAGAGGCACATCGATGATCTGAATTATTTAATCTTATCGACGCACACAGAGTAATCTGCAGCTGCGCGTGACTCTGATTTGATTAACTGTACGACCTGATCACGCGATTTGCCACCGTACCTATCAAGCAAATAAAAACCATTGATACCCTGCTTCGGCATACCATTAGGATCGGGGAAAAATTTAGGCACATTCACTTGACCAACTCTGACTAAATATGTCATATGAACATTAAACGCGGGATAAGCTGTCTTGTTTGACGAACGGACTAGACCGTCTAGCCGACTAAAACCAATCAACTGCATTGTTGGCAACGGTTTGAGCCCGCGAACATGTACTTTGGTCGGCATCTCGTTGGTGGTTTTAACAACCAACAATCCTTTATATTTACCTTTGGATACTTGGTATACGTCAACAATCATATATAATACGCTTTTAAAAATCCCGTAAAATAAAAAATGATTGTAATGACTGACGATTACAAAGTAATGAGTATTAATGCAAACATCCAGGTAGAGGTGGATACAGAAACTTCTCGCATATCAGATATTACGATAACCAGCGAATATGGCCAGTTCACAGTTACAGATTGTTGTGGATTTGGTGTAGAATCTGAGCAAGGAACATCGGTTTTGTCAAAAGCAACAATTTCCATTGTCAAAGCATACGCTAAGGAAAACGGTCTAACTATAGACTTATAATTTTATAGACTATTGACGAGGTCCTGGTAGCCACCTATTGTAGATTTACGACCATCCTTGTGTAAAAATATTTGAGGGAAAGTATTCATACCATTACTTTTCTTTGTTGCTGCCTTATCTCGTGGGGCAACAATCTTAAGATCAGTGGGTATCTTGTGTTTTTTAACCAGTTCGCGCGCAGCATTGCAAAAGGGACATCCCTCAATCACATACATCTCTAGATGAATCTTCGGCATATAAATATACGATTTATTTTATTTCAATTCCAGGACATAATCATCAGCATCAATGGCTTGCATATTTACATATTCCGCTAAATTCTTTTTGGAACATGGTGGCGTGGTAGTAATTGAAGGTCCATCCATATTGATGGATAATATAACGCGTCCTTTGGCCCAATCTATACGCATGCCATGAACGGGACATTGTATAGGTTCCAAAACAGAGCCTTCGCGAACGGTAGTTAATAACTTATCTTCAAATTCCTCCTGCTGTTCTTGTGACAAATCACCACAGTCTACATAACCATCTTCATCATAGATCATGATTTTATAAGTATGGTTGTAACTTGTTGGCATAGGTTGTCGGCCTGGTGCTCCCATATATAAAGTAACACATATTAAAACTTAAAAATGAAAATTGACAGACAGTTAACTATTATTAGATGAGTAAGAGAACTTTTCAGCAAGCAAACGGAAGTGGACTTCCATTAATCATCGCTGTATCTGGTAAAATTGGATGCGGTAAAGATTACACAACTGAAAATTTCTTAATTCCAACACTGGAACAATATGGTATCAAGAACTGTAGCCGGATGGCATTCGCAGATCATATTAAAATCAACGTGGCGTCACAGAGAGGTATACCAATTGAAGAATGTTTAGTTAGTCAAAAATCACCTGAACTTCGCAGAGCGTTACAAATTGTAGGTACCGAACAAGGTCGTGATTTGCATGGTCCTGAAATATGGGTGCAAACACTTGAAAACTGGATTCGTCTTCGGGCGATACGTGAGGAATCGTTGGGTGCCGTAATGGTTACTGATTGCCGATTTCCAAATGAGGCTGCATGGGTTGAGAAAAACGGTGGTCTTCTAATTAGAGTTAACGCACCCAGCCGGAATGCGCTGGGATTGGATCAAGCTTGCCTAGGCGATACTGACGTGCGAGCCAGTGTAGCTAACCATCGCTCAGAAACAGCCTTAGATAACTATGAATTCAAACATGTAGTCCAAAATGAACCAGGTGATGATGCGGAGAAGAATATCAAAGAAATAGTGGAACAATATTTTAGTAGTTTTAAGGACACACCTGCCAAAAAAAGGAAAACAACTAATTAATTTTTTACTATATAGAATATATGTTAATTGAAACCTTAATTGCGGCTACTATTTCTGCCGGTATCATTTATTACTTTCGTTTGAATGTCAAATATGCTGTGATAACGGTTGTCGCAGCAATTATTATTACCAAGCTGTTATCAATAAGTTTCTTTAACTCAACAAGCATATTACAACTGGGTGGAGCTGCTGAAAATAGAAATGTTTACTATGGAGACAGTATTACTATTTACAGCCATAAAGGTAAATTTATGCGTATGCATAGCAAAGGTTATTTAGATGGAAGCTCGCGTCGCGCCAATCCTGAGGAAATTCCTAATAATTGGATTTGGGAACACTTTGTAATTGAAAATGCGGATGATCCTCGTTGGAGAACTGGATCCAGAATCCCTGTGAAATTTGGAGATAAAGTATATCTTCGAAGTTGGCAAACCAATTGGGTCTCGCCTAGACAAGATGCCAATATTACAGGAAGTAACAATAGACGCGGGTGGGAACGTCTTGTTATTGAAAGCCCTGATATTACTGGTAAAAATGGCAAACCTGTAACTTATGGAGATGAACTTAATCTTAAAACATGGAGAAATATGTGGATAGCCGATCCTGAAAATTCCTTCAAGTATACACAAACTAACACCAAGGACAAAACCACATTGTTTCGCATATATGACAGTTACGGTTCTGGTTTACATATAAATTGGGCAGCTCGCGGTTTCGCTACCCAGAGTTCCCAATATGGTCACTATAATGCCAATAACGCTATAGACAACAACACTCATAGTTTCAATCACACGCAAAATGAGAACAATGCCTGGCTTAACATTGAATTACCTACTGATGTAAATGTTACTAGTATTCTCATTGTCAACCGTCGTGACTGCTGTCAAGAACGCATTAAAAACTTTGATGTAACTCTGGTTGATCGTGAAGGCAAGCCAGTATTTACACGGAATATAACAGATGTCCGTAAGGAATATGAACTTAATAATGTGGGAAGAACAGGGCGCACCCTTAAAATCCAATTGAGAGGCAAAAACTATTTACATGTATCTGGCGTAGAAGTGCATGGTACTCCTGTAAATTACAGCACATTGTTGGAAACTCCTGTATCTTCCACCCTGTTAGCTAAGGAATCTGACATAACAGAAGGATATACTCGCACCTTGTACAACGAAAGCGTGCCATATCTGGGTCGTTCCAAGGCATTATCTGTAAGTATGTTTGTTAAACCCGATTCTAAATCAACAGGAACCGTCGGTAATATTTTATCCAAAGGTGAACATTTTCAGATTCAGCTAGACAAAGGTGTACCATCTGTTACAATGTCCACACAGCAGGGTCAGAACAAAATTAAAGCAACGGGAGCATTGAGCAACAATTGGAATCATGTTGCCGTAGTGTACAAGCCACAAATTAAGCCAGATGATGGATGGCTTTATGGTGAATTCATTAGCAAACCTAACGGCGTTCCAGGTAATTGTTGTTACATCGTCAATCCCGTATTGAAGATTTATTACCGCCTTGCTGAACAAGGACCATTTGCGAAGGCTGTCAAACAGGAATGGAAGGCTGATTACGTTGCCAAAATGGTGTACCGTGGGGATTTGAAGGACAATGTGCCTACCGTATGTGTTTATGTCAATGGCCAGTTAGCCACCCGTCGCGTTCTCGACAGCATACCTAAAGTAGGAAATGAAGCAGTAACTATCGGTGCGTTAGGTAGCATTGCTAAGGCCGCTAACGCCAAGGTAAACATGATTCGTTTCTACAATTACTCTTTAAATGAGACAGAAGTGGTGCGTGCCAGTGTTATGCAACACGACATGACCAGTTTATTATTAACACGTGGAATTGTTAATGCTGCAAAACAACAGACCGTAGGTGCACACTTGTTGCCCACAATTAAATCTGAGGTATCGGTTAGTTTTTGGTTACGTTCAGAGCGCAATGCTAAGGGTTCTGGGCAATGGGATGTAATTTTCTGGAAAGGCAATAAGGAACCCGAGTCAGCTCCTGGTATGTGGTTTACACCCAAGGGCAACCAGTTGTATGCACCAGTAAAAACGTTCGGTTCAGCCACGTCTACAGGTATCAAGGAGATGAAAACTGATATTAAACC
>Ga0136555_1000587_pt1 | contig 14099 bp, 17 predicted proteins | sample AntRauTorckE5432_FD_104927 | JGI IMG/M metagenome (GOLD analysis project Ga0136555, IMG submission 104927) | Saline lake microbial communities from Rauer Islands, Antarctica - Metagenome Torckler E5 #432 | ecosystem: Environmental > Aquatic > Non-marine Saline and Alkaline > Saline | place...
CACCGACATCATCGTCTCCCATGGGCATTTCAGCTGGCAATTCAGAGTCGCCTCCCACTGCTGCGTCCATTGGAGGCTCATCTGACATTGGAGGGGGAACTTCGGCACCTAACTCATCACCGTCAGGCTCAGCGTGACCTGCAACGCTTACTTCAACACCAGTTGAGGTAGAGATTGCTTGCGCGATTGCTGCAACAAGACCTTCTATATCAATGTCGCCTGGCGTCGGTGCGCCACCGACAGGAGGCATATCGTCTCCCACTTCATCATCCAACTCTGGTTCTTCTTCAAATTCTTCACCCATGTTTTCAGTAACTTTGCCTTTACCCTGCAATTGAGTTCCGCCATCAGTAGATCCTTTAGAAGGTCCTTTGGAAGAATTCTTGTGGTCACCAGCATATCCCGTTCCGGGAATCTCTAGTTTACCATCAGGAGTGCTTTTAGGTTCTGCACCTTGATTTGAAGCAATGCCTTTTTGTTCGCCGTTTTTTCCCGCTCCTTCACGGTGTGGACCGCGCCCAGATGCGTCAAAGTTGTCTTCAGTAACAACTTCGTCGTCTTCGTCATTATCTTCACTTTCAGTAAATTGTTCTGAACGTTCTTCGATAAAACTCTCTACAAGAGGAGCAGTTTGTGCAAGATAAGCCCATCTGCGTACTGTACCTTCTTTAATTAAATTCTTGATAGCCATAATTGAAAAAATCTCCTCTTCCAGTTGAAATTTGGAATCTGTTAATAAATAGTGCTTGTAAGAGTTAAAAACCCTTCCTAACTAAGTAGTTTTACTAGCAAGCCAGCAATAGCAATAAAAGATAAGAACGCAACTCCGATTCCTGCTGCCTTTCCAGTTTTCTGCCAATGGTCTTTTTGTAATTCTGGAAAACCTAAAGATTGGTTTTCTGTTATAGCTAGTTTCTTTTCTGCTTCTCTTAATCTAACTTCAATATCAACGACAACAGTATTAAGATTAGTAACTTTAGTGTTGACAGCATCGATCTTTAGGTTGGTATCTCCCATTCCAGCAAATCTGATGTTCAATTCGTGTGTTTCATTTCTCAATTCTTTTACATCGACTTTAACTTCTTTCATCCCTTCCCGGATATCAGTTATTAATGTTAATATCGCGTTTTCATCTGCCATGTTTTTACACAACCTTAAAAGATACAATGCACATACCGCGACCGTTTTTACCAACTCTTGTTATTTTCTTCTCTATGTTAACATTGTCATATGAAACGATATCACAAACTGGGATTCCCGTTGCCGCGCAACTTTTTATTTCTTCGTAGAAGACTTTTGCGCGTTCAGAATCTTCAAGAAGTTTGATTGCTTCAAAGACTTCCAAACCAACCAAATTTTCTTCTTCAGGTAGTTCTAAAATAGTTCCTACTATTTCTTTAATTGTCAAGTCTTTACATGAAACTACCCAAAAACTAAAAGTGCCGTTAAACATTTCTACCACAGCGTTTTTCATATATTCGTTAGGTAAAAGTTTTTGTAATAACTTTTCTAAACCTTGATCGACCTTATCATATGGATTAATAGATGGCATATATCTTAACTAGTATGAGGATCCTCCAGCACCCTCAACTCTTTATCGTTCTTAATGCGTTTGTGTAATTTCTGCTTTGTCTTTTCTTCTATCTGTTTGACTCTCACAAAACTAATCCCTAGGCGTTCCCCTACTTGTCTCAACGTCATCGGTCCATTCTTATCAACTGCTATTAGTGTGCAGTTTAAATCTTCTTCAAAATCAAGATGATACCTACATGTATCAAAGGGACAAGGTTCATTCAATGCTCTACAGCAGTCAGTACACGATTTCATAGATCTAATTCCTCTTCGATTATATCGAAAATATCCTCAATTTCATTTGGGTCCAGACCAAAAAGACTATTAGTGTCTCTTGTTCTGTCTCTCTCCTTGTTTAGAATCTTCTGTCTGTTTTTACGGAAAGATTCTTTTTTCTTCTTATAGTTTAAAATAAATTCATCAAGATGTTCGTTGTCTTCGATGAATGCTAATGTAATTGCCCTATAAAACTCTGCCCTACTGATACCTTCGTGTCTCAATTTCACTATAAGACGAGCATAGGTACCATCTTTGTCTTCAAAACTTATTAGTCGTTTCGACTTACCATATTCATATTCTTTATCTTCACTCATTTTGCGTAATCAATATGAGTTTGTCCTTCCAAGACGCCAGCTGCCGTCTGTTGAAAAAACTCTGCTCGTTCCTGTAATTCTTTAACATTGCGAGCACCACAATACGAAAGACCGCTGCGAATCCAAGCTGGAACAGGTCCTAAAACGCTACTAACTGGACCCTTATAAGGAATCACTTTGGACACTCCTTCCGGCGCCGAGGCAGTTCCTCTCCAATCATGTTGTGCTTCTCTTGAAGCCATACCTCTGTAAATCTTATTAAGACCAGGCGCATCAATTAACTCACCAGGAGTTTCAGAAGTTCCAGCAATCATTGAACCAAGCATGATAAAGTCAGCTCCAGCTGCAAGAGCTTTGACCATATCTCCTGACTTCCGAATACCACCATCTGCGATGATTTTTATCTCTCGATCGACATTTTGAGTTCTTTTGGCCAAAGCGGCTAACATAAGTGCTGTCAAGTTCGGAACTCCAAAACCAGTTTGAAGTCTTGTAGAACAAATAGAACCACCACCAATGCCAACTCTCAAGCTATCGGCGCCCCATTGGATTAAAGCAGCTGCACCGTCGTAAGTCGCAATACTGCCAGCCATAATATGCACTGAATCTCCAAACTCTTGGCGAAGATTTTCAATGCAGATTTTCATTGTCGCATGATGTCCGTGAGCAGTGTCAATACACAAAATCTTAACGCCAGAAGCGACAAGCACTAGAGCGCGTTCAAGATAATCTCCAGTCATCCCAATTGCGGCTGCTTTAGCTCTGCTGTCTAACACAATTCTCTTTTGTTCTTCAATTGTGTTGAATCTGTGAACAACTCCTAAACCACCGTGAGCATCCATCGCGTCCACCATTTCAGCCTCGGTGATCGTATCCATTGGAGAAGAAATTATTGGAATACTTAATTCAACATCTCCTAAGTTGTTAGAAAGAGAAATATTTTCTTCACTTCTACTTTCGATATCACTAAATTTTGGCATCAGTGTGACGTCATCATAAGTGAGTCCTTGGCTTATGTTAAAATCATTAAGTTTCATTTTTCGACTCCTGTTTCTATATTGTTTTCTTTGTGAAATTCTTCTATTACTTTTATTGCGCCGTTCCAGCATGAAGGACAATAAAGATTTACTTTATCTTCATCAGCTCTCACGACAACATGCCAATTTTTAACTTCTTCTATATCTGTTTTGTCAAAATGAGCCTGGCAAGTGAGACATTCATTCTCAATTCTTTCAAACAACATAATTTTTTTAGAGATATCTTTTTCGACAGCTTTCATTTCTTTTCTCTTATTCCCAAGCCTAATCTTTTTAGCCATTTATTTTCCTGTTTTTTCCAGTTTAAGTTTTTTCCTATTCAAACGAGAAGTTGTTTGACCTATATATGTTTTCCCCGATGGCGACGTTACTTTATAAATTACTCCTTTTTTCACAAACTACCCTCCCAAGTTCCTTCAACATAAGTAATTCTTCATTGCTGATATCTCTACTCGTAATGATACAAAGTGCTGACGGAAAAGGGGCAGAATTTTTATGCCCACCGAACTTTAATCTTCTCTTAATGAAAACAATATATTTAGAGTTTGGGAACAACAGATCTTGAAAATATTTAGTTTCCACTCTTGCGGGCATAAGAACAACTGTTAAAGAATCATCTTTTAACCCCTCCTCAACACACTTGAGAGACCACCGTTTATTATCAGAATATGGAGGGTTGACAAATGCCCTTTCACCGTCCCAATCCTGTGAGAGACCATCTGTTTGAATAGTGTAGTATTTTGAACACTTGTGGTTCTCATGACTTGCACATGGATCTAACGTAAAATCAAAAATCTCATCCAACTTGTCGTAGAGATCTTGAGGTGTGGACCACTCATCGCTTTTCTTAGAGAACATCAAGTTTTTGGTTTTTTCATCCATTACTTCATCCCCGTTGAACCAAAACCACCTTCCTTTCGATTACTAATAACGATTTCTTCTTGATCTTCAAAAAGACCTCTAGGATCGACCTCTAACATACGAACGTGTACAACAGGGTAGACGACGAACTGTGCTATTTTATCTCCTGGTTCAAGGTCAATGGGATTCTGTGAAATATTATGAAGATCAATCATAATTTCTCCTTGATATCCCGCATCGACCAAATGTGCTCCGACAATAAGACCAACTTTAGAAGCCATAGAACCTCTGTTCTTAATTTCCAAAGCATAACCATGAGGAAGAGAAACCTTCAAACCAGTAGGAAGAAGAGCTTTTCCCAAAGGAGGTATCGTAATCCCCTCAATCCCCTCAGAAGGGTTTGGGCAATAGAACACATCCATTCCCGCGTCGCTGGGGTTTCCGCGAGTCGGATCTTTAACATCTGAATGTGTTTTCGAAAATTCAAGAATCATTGTCTTCTCCTTTGATAGTACTTAAGGTTACCTCACCATCTTCTGTAACTTCCAAGTGAAACTTTCTTTCATCATGAAAAATTCTCTGATCTCTAGGGGAGGTAACAAGAACAATTTCTTTCATACCATCGCCTAGAAACATATCAATCTTTTTTATCTGTAACATTTTTTCTCCAATTTAAAACTTACCCAATCAAACGGAATGACTTTTCAGCGCTACGTGAAGAAAAGCCCCACTGCTGATCATAATCAACTCTACCGACATAAGGTCGGTTTATACTAAGGCTAGATGAAGTAGAAAAATTCCAACACTTGATCTTGGTAATCGAACTTGTATTGTCAACACACTCTACAATCAAATAAGGTTTTCCTCTAGCAGTCTTCTTTCTAATCAATTTTCTAGGAATAAACCAAACAACATCGTCTTCTTCAGGATCAAAGTCTCCAATAGCTGGAATATCTCTTTCCATCAATCTCTTGATAGTTGAGTCCGGCATAACCAAATCAATGGGGAACTGCCCAGTTAATTCAACAAGATTAGTAATCTTTTCTTCCTTACTGAAATCTTCATCTATTCTTTGTTCTTCGCTTTCGATGTTGAAGACCAAATCTTTGGGTTTTCGTGGGCGAAGCACGGCAACAGCAGACCAGAAGTGCTTGCTGCCTGTAAACCTGTCGTCTTGCAAAGTGTCAAGAGCACCAGAGCGACACAATACATCTAAATTCTTCTTATTTAATTTACTATATAACATTCGCTCATGAAATAAGAACTCTTCAATTGTATTAAAGGGTCTATGATCCATTACTTCTTTCATCGCTTTATCTCCGAATCCCTTAATGGAAGTCAGAGGTTGAATCAATATTTTTCCATCTTCAGAGATTTCCCATACTGCCCCAGATACGTTCACATTCATTTTCATGATCTCAAAACCTTGACCCTTCGCAATACTAATTGCTTTTTCTTTCTTGGCTTCGGGTTCTTTGTCAAGGAATGCTGCAACCCATTCAGCTGGGTAGTAGTTCATCAACCAGGCGCATTGAAACGACAGGATAGAATAAGAAACGGCGTGAGATTTATTAAATCCGTATCCTGAGAAGTACTCAAATTTTTCCCACATCTCGACAGCATCACTCTTGAGAATTCCCTTCTTGGTTGCACCAGCGATAAACTTTTGGTATAACATTTCCTTCTTGTCATTCTTCCCAGTACCACGCTTAGTTAGCACTTTTCTCAACATATTTCCCTCGTCGAGAGAGAGATCTTCTCCGATACGATGAGCGATTTTAGCAATCTGTTCTTGGAACACCAAAAATCCATATGTTTCTTCAGTGTCTTCTTTGAAGAATTCATTCGGGTATTCGATTGATTCAGGATCATTTTTAGCAGAAACATATTCCTTATCCACGTTTGCAGACAAAGGACCGGGTCTGTAGATACTAGTAATCGCTGAAATATCTACAATACTACGAGGTTTCGCACGTTGGCAAAAACTCTGAGCACCATTCTCAGTAAACTGAAAGATACCTGCCCACTTACCCTCGTGGAAGATGTTTTCGTAAATTTCCTGATTATCGAAATCGATTACGTCTGGGTGTAGATTCTTATCATAAAACGCCTTAATCTGTTCAAAGGAAGGGTTTTTGATTTTATGGTGTCTCTTGAGAATGTGAGTGATAGCCACTTCCATCATTCGAAGTGAAGCCAATCCCAAAAGATCGAACTTAATAAATCCCATTGGTTCCAAGTGTCTGACATTCATGCCTTCAGACCATGGAGTTTGTCGAACACCCTTAGAATTGATCAGAGGCATCCACTCATCAAGTTCTTCGGCGATAACCACGCCACCAGCATGCCTTGAGGCGCTCCGTACGGCTCCGTAAAGCCTTGTTACGTGAGTTTCGATGTCAGGGTACTTGGCGAGAAAATCCCTTAGACTGTCACTGTATTCCATAACCTCTTCAAAAGTAGGAACATAGACGCCAGCTTTAATGCCATGCGCTGCTTTCGCCTTTGGAGTAGCTTCAAAGATCATTTTGCTTGTCACAGCGTTGGTTTCTGTGAAAGGAATACCATAAAACTTTCCGATATCTTTAATCAAGCTTCTCAATTGCAATGTGTTCCAATTAGAAATTGGAACAACAACATTGTCTCCCCAATCCTCAATCAAAATATCTTTCAGCTTCATTGGATCTGAAACATCATGATCGATATCGGGAAAGCCATTGTCCTTCTGGTTAGCTGTCATAAAGCGTTCAAAGAGAAGATCCCATCGAAGTGGATTAACCTGTGTAATCTTCAATGCATAAGCTACCAAAGCTCCAGCAGCTGAACCGCGTGCTGGTCCAGAAAGCATGACTTCATTGCCGCGATCAACTAGTGCCTTCATCGTCAAGAAATAACTTGCAAATCCATTCGAGTTGATAATGTTTAACTCTAGTGCCAGCCTTTCTTCGTATTCTTTCCACTTAGAGCCAGAAAGCTTGAGACGTCGTTTAATTTCACGAAGCCCTTCATTAGAAAGTTTAGTCAACTCATCCTCAGCTGTAGTACCTTTTGGTACAACAAAACTTGGAAGGCGAACTTGATTATCTGGAAAGAAACTTTCAATTCGTTCATAAGCAATTTCAGCTGTTCTTTTAATAGACTCCAATACAAGTTCATCGTTGTATTCAACACCAGCGTCTGAAGAATATCTTTTGTATGACTCCCACATTTGAGTGCCATTTTTAGGATATAGTTCACACTTAGTTTCTTCCACTGTTTCGGGAAGAACAGTGTCGGAATCTTTATTTCCTGCCCATGCTAATCGCTTGTAAAGAATGCGATCTTTCCAAGCGTCAGGATTCGGATAGTGACTATCGGCAGTAGAGATAAGGGGAATGTCAAATTCACCGCATACCTTGATAATGTGCTGATTTAAAATGTGTTGTTCTTCAATACCATTCCACTGAAGTTCTCCATACCAACGGTCTCCGAAGATATCAACCATGTTCTTTGAAGTATTACGCATCGCAGCAAGAACAGCTTCATCGCCCTCTTCTCTGTTTTCCCAGAAGTCACCTGCATAGACACCGCCAAGGCATGCTGAAGCAGCGATGACGCCTTCGCTGTGTTCACGAAGCATCGCATAATCAATTCGTGGAAATCGATAGAAGTTAGGAGTTTGATATGATTGTGAAATCATCTTAAAGATGTTTTGTAGCCCCACTTGGTTTTGAGCCAGCAAAATCATGTGGCGACGTTTGTTCAGGATGTTTTTGATATCTTTTTTAGAAGCACTTTCGTCTTCTACGGTAGCAGCAGACACCTCAGTACCAGTATCTTTTTTACCCTTCTTTTTGGCGAGAGATTTTTCCTCGTCGATGCGTATCTTGTCCTCTTCCCAAGTTGAAATTGAGGGATGAAAATAAGCTTCGACACCGTAAATGGGTTTAAAATCTTTACCCTCTTTCGCCATTTTCTTTGCATGTAAAACCTGATATGGTAGACCGTTCATGTTACCATGGTCTGTTAGAGCCAGCGCATCACTACCGTTGGAATAGGCATAATTCATATGCTCATCTGGGTATCCAAGCCCATCATACACAGAAGCAGCACTATGTGCATGCAGCCCTACAAACGGAATATCATCTTTTTCTCTTTCTTCGGACATTTTCCTCTCCAACTTAAATTGTTCTGGATTTTCTTTCAAGTCCTTAACAATTTTGTTTACAAAACTACTCATTATCCCTTTCCATCATCTTCGATGTCAACCCCGATGGGAGCGAACTCATGATATTGTAATATTGATTTAGGGCGTCGAACCCACTCTCGTTCTTTGGAACCAAGATAATCACAGTAACTGTCCCAATCTCCTATATTGTAATACCATTCCATCGGTCCGATATTCGCGTCGTCTAGTATAACACCTCCAAAGACTTTGTCAAGTGTAAAGTAACGCGCGCTGTATCTCTCCTCAAGCGGAAGATTTTCAAATCCTTCTTCAAAATTGCTACCAGGTTTCCGAATCCCTGTTCCTTCGCGAATTATTCTTCTGAATCTTACGAAGTCTTGTGCGTCGAAAGTAAAACCAAGATATTCTCCGTCGGCTACTGTCTTACCATTCCATCGAATAAAGAATCTTTTTTGTGATGAAATAAGACTTCTATATTCCCTTCGTATCTTGTTGCACGAGTACACTCCGTATGGAAATGCTACATAATATTTGTCTGGAACTACCCATTGACTTATTAATTTGGAAATGTGGTAAGCTCTACTTGCACCATAAATCACACTCCACGGTAAACAATCTCTCTTGTCTCTATCTTTTGGATGAATTGGAACGTAATAGATTGGTATCTCTTTTCTTTTTCCACCAGCATCAAAGTCAAACTTTTTTCTAGCTAAATATGTCCATGCTGGGTCGTCCACCCAATCACCTAAACGGTGTCTTATTAAAGCTTGAGCTTCTTTGTGAAGAACGATCCAGATAGTTTCGCAGCCAGCACTTGCACATTCATATACAGCTCTCTCAATAGCTGTGTAATCTGGTGCGATGGGCATGAGGCAGTCATCCCAGGGCATTTTGAAATCTAAGGGTTGGCTACCAACTGGGATTATTCCAGCAAGGTGAAAGGAGTTTCCATGAGTTGCTTTTACTTCAATCATAAGGTTCTCCTAAAACGTCAGACCATATAGTCAATTGTTTGTTAGTTGGTTCTTTTTTAGAATACTCTTCGAGCAGTTTGTCTTCCCTTTTACTATCATTCACTCGAACTTCTCTCTTAGAGATCTCCAGTTTGGGAGAAAGAAACTTCTGTTTACCTTTGTAATAACCGTTTGCTTTTCCTGTAATCTTCGCATCACCCATCATCTTCATCAGTTTAAGTCTTACATAGGTCTCTGAAAAATCTAAATCTTTTAATTGTTCGGAGTTCAAATAAGATATTGCTACGGCATCTTTGAACACTTGATCTCCGTCAATCCTATTTGTTTTATAAAAATGAACAAACTTTACAAACTTATTCTTAGACTCAAGAAAATCATGAGGATGGAGCATACCACTACGAACGTCAGCCCAGTCAATAACCTCAAAAATCTTATTTTCTTCTTCATTAAGTGATTTATCAAAATATATTATCTCTTTTGCTCTTACTTTTATAGAGTAGGGTTCTTTGCCAAACAACTTTAACAATCCTTCTTCCTCTCTGTAAGAGTCTATCTTATCTCCAAACGGCGCAAGTCCGGCGAGTGATAAGAGAAAAGCTAATTTCTTAGCTATTCTTTCTTTTGGGATTCCTTCTTTAGTCTTGTCGAAAAAATACAAAGGTTGAAGGTTTGTCCAAACTATGTGTAACGAATTATGATAAGCATAGATCAGAGAAGACAAACTTCCTCCAATTACTAGCTTATCATATTCGTATTCATGTTCATTCATCTCTTTCGGGAAGTGCCTCAAGTTCTTCTGACCACAAATTGAGATCCTTCTCGTTCAACCTCTAACGTACCGGCTTCCATCTTTCCTATTTCTTTATTCTCTATTTTTTCGAAAAGAGAAGAAGAATCTTCCCAACCATCCATAACTTTGTCACAGACAGAAGTTTTTAACGCCTCTTCTTCAGAAAGAATATTATTCCATGGCTGTCTAAACAGTATTACATGAGCGCTCGGATGTGCTGCTTTATAATCTTTGCAATTTTCAATCTTATCGTCAATAAAAACATCAGCAGGAATGAGAGCTTTGTTGTGATTGAAACTAAGATTGTTATCCACATTCTCTTTCCCAAAAAAATTAACAAGCCATTGATACCTGTCGCTACACCATGTACTAGATGAATACCATTGAGAAGTAACAAACAATATCTCATTTTCGCTTTCAATCAGTTTACGAGTTGCTTTAATGGCTCCTTCAATAGGATTCAAAAATAAAGCGAAACCATCTTCTGCGAAAACCTCCTTAGCATATGCACATTCTTCTTTTGTTAAGATACCAGCAGATTCGCTCATAAAATAAAAAGTTACGATATCATCATGCGTATAACTCGTATAGAATTCGTTGTTTATTCTCTGGCTCACATATTCTATGCAATCGGCGACGACGCCATCAACGTCTAGAATAATTCTCATTTTTTCTCCCTTTAATCTTGAGTTTCCCAAAAATCAGCTTCCAAATCATCTTCTAATTTATTCAAAATAGCATCAATTCTTTCAGCTTCTACTTCTTCCTTTTCAGCAAGAAGTTGTTCTTCTTTAAGAAGATCTTCGGCTTCAATCATTTCTTCTTCGATTATCTTTTTATTTTCTTGTCTGCCACGATGCTTAAAAACCTTCTTATCACCATCAAACTTACCAAATTGGTCATAATGTTCATAACCAGGTCTAATCGTTGGTTTCATTTTTCATCTCCTGATACAGAGCAGTTGAAACAGGAAATAAGTCAGCTGCAATTTCCATGCATGCTCGTGACACTCTTCGAATCTCTTCTTGCGCGCCTTCATGATCTCTAAGGGAGTCGAATTTCAAAAGATTGCTAAAATTTACTGTTCCATAATATTCAACGTACATGTTTTGTGGAAGGACCATACGGGCTTGTTCTCGACAGACCCCAGATTCAAGGAGTGATTCGTACAACTCCATGGTTCTTGTCATATTTTCTCTTAATAGTTCAGATGCAACCACTCTATGTTCAACTTTTACTTTATTTTTAAATCCTATTCCAGAAATATATTCTTTAACTTTTTGCGTTCTAGTTTTAGGAGCTTCTTCCCATCTCATAACCTTCACAACAGGATCAATCAGTTCATTTGTGTTGCTTGCTTGTCGATTTGAAGTATGTTGAGTCCTGAAGACGGTAGGGTTATAAAACATAATATTGAAGTCAGTGTATCTGCGGCTTATCTCATTATAAGACCAAGTGCGGTGGCGGTGATGCTGCCCTCGAACGAACAAGGGGACCACAAATCTAAAAGTGATTGATGCATGTTCAAACGGACTTGAGTGTTTGTGTTTCATCATGTATCGAAGAAGTTTCTCATCGTTTAGATCAAAAACTTCTTTATGTTTTCCAAAACTAACTCGTGCAGCATTTGCAAAAGTTAAGTCTGTTCCCATATGATCAACATATTCAACACTTCCGAATTCGTCGCCATAATCAGAATATAGTTTAATTTTCTTTTCGTATTTTTCCACTTAAACTCCCCAAGTTGGTGGACGAGAGCGAAACTCTTCCACATCAGCTACACATACAACAGCATACTTCATTCTTTTTCTTCCCAAGAAGAAACAATTCCTTTCACATAATTCTCCTGGATCGTATAAAAGATGAATTCTTCACCTCCTTCTTCTGTCCTAAAAGAATCCTTTTGAACCATATTATTTTCTACTAAAATATAATCTCCGATTTTCCAAGAAAGTTGTACATCCTCAGAAATAGCAAGAATAGAATACAGCTCATTGCCCTTTTTCGCAGGATTTACTTTATCAGGTACAATAATTCCATCATCGCGCTTTTGTTTCTTAGTGGCAGAATCATGACCTACACGCCTGACATGCAAACGTTTGTTTTTCGGTTCAAACTTCATTATCCTCTCCTTAGATTAAGACCTATTGATTTCTCGCTTAATCAAATCCATCATTTCGCCAAGTTCTTCAAGATCAAGCTCTGACTTATGGGCTCGATAAGCTTTTAGAATCATTGACATCTTGTCCCGGCTAAGCCAGTGATTCTCTACATAATTTGCTTTAAGCGCTTTCATATGTTCCTTCAAGGGCTCCATTGCGTTATCAATGGCTACCATTGCTTTAAAATAATTTCGCAAATGTTCTTCTTCGGAAAGTTCAGGGGTTTCTTGTTCTTCGTTAGACATTTATGTTCTCCTGTTTTTGGTTATTTATGAAAAAGACCGCCAAAGACGATCTATTTCGGATTCCTGATTGTATCACAGCTGTTGCCAGCTGTCAAGCGTTATTAAAAACTAGTGATAGTACAACTTCCGCCCGAACAAGCTAGAGCTTCCTTCAACTCGGTGTTGTCTTCGACTTCTTGAATACGGGTCAAATCAATTTCTTTTAGTGACTCAAATAATTCTTCATACTTTTCTTTACTGCAATCTTCAAAAGGTGCTTGAGTGTAAGAGCCTCCGTGAAATGGCATCACCGATAAGCCGTTGTAATGTTCTTTATTGGACCACATCCAGTCTCCAACGAGTTCCCACTCGTCTTCCTTTACTGAAATAGTAGCTGAGATGTTATGAGTGTTGTTGCCTCGGCTGTGACCTGGTTTAATCCACTCTTGTGAATAGTGTTTAACTCGATTTAATAAGTCAATAGCCGATTCGTTTCTGATAATCGCCCCTTCAGGTGCTCTTTGTGGGACGACAATACAAGCTGTCCCTGGAAGTAGGGCATCGTCTTCGACAAGTTCAGGATGCCAGACACTAAGGTGTTGGTAGATTGCTTCATTCTTCATGACACGAATGCGACGAAGGTAGTGATACCAATGCCAAGCATGGATACCTGAGCTACATCCTAATACTAAAGATGTTGTACCTGAAGGCTTCAAACAGGTCCTTCTGGCAGCTTTGTTAATTCCAATTAATTCTGCAATTTTAGCATTTTCTTTTTTAATTACCTTATTAGCTGCCTTGAGATCTAAACCTTCGATTGCCTTTGACGCAATACCTGTCATGCTCACACCAATAAGAGCGTCTTTTTCTGTTGTGCGTTGCCAAACTGGACGCAGATAATGGAAATCTGTGTAACCCGCCTGGAGGGTTGCTAAAAATGAAGCAGCTTTCATCCTTTCTTCGAGATCTTCTTGAGAGACAACATCAGAAGCATTAACTTCGACTAAGTTACAAAACTGATTTGGTCTCAAAGCGATTTCACAACATGGGTTAGTACCCCAGTCCTTGTCATTCGAAAAATAAATACCAGGTTCACCAGCATTAGAAAGTTCAATTTTCTTCCATAATTCAAAAAAGAATTTTTCAGTCACTTTGTGGCGAAGAAGAACGGCAGAGTTATTAGCTCGACCGCGTTGAGGGTTTGATTCCCACCATGTACCGTATTTTGCAGCGATCATTTCTTCATCATCAGCTGAGAAGAGAGAAATCAGTGCGGCACGGCGAATACCACCTGCCAATACAGCATCAGCAATATGACACACTATGTCATGTACTTCAATAGAAGTGAGTGAAGAACCTTCTTCTTTCTCATTCAAAATAGCTTTAATCTGTCGAATACACAACTTTAATGGTTCTGGACCTGGCGCTTTTCCGCCTGCTGTTTTCAACCTCTCTCCTTTAGCTCTAATATCAGAGAAATCAAACTCTGGATTACTAGAACCATTAAAGTAAGCTTTCATCAGCACTTTGATCGAATCAGCCCAGCCGATAATGGAATCCTGAATTACAAATCTCCGCTTTCTTTTGCCTGGTTTTCTGATCACTGGAAGTTCTTCAACATGATGTTGCTGAACCGAGTATCCAACACCTGTGCCACCTAACAAAAGAAACATTGTTTCAGCAAAAGCTAAAGGATGGTCTATTGGCAAATAGGCACA
>Ga0136555_1000589_pt1 | contig 14073 bp, 9 predicted proteins | sample AntRauTorckE5432_FD_104927 | JGI IMG/M metagenome (GOLD analysis project Ga0136555, IMG submission 104927) | Saline lake microbial communities from Rauer Islands, Antarctica - Metagenome Torckler E5 #432 | ecosystem: Environmental > Aquatic > Non-marine Saline and Alkaline > Saline | place...
TACCCACACCTCGAAGAATCTCCGGTGTGGAAGTCGTGGGAAGCTGGGCGCCGCCCCGCGAAGGATGACGAGGGGGACGAGTGATGGAAACCCTGCCTGTCGGCGCTTGTGACGGAAACGGGCATTGCGCTTGCTGTGCGAAGTGGGACCAGCGCGAACGTCCGAAGCCCGTCCGGCAGGGGATTCGACGCCAGTTGAGCGTTATCCGCTTTGACCTTATTTGGAATGATGAGCTTGCTTGCTCGTGCGCGGGGCAGTGCCCGTGCAAATAAACGCCTGGGCCGCCATCGCTCATTTCTCGTGGGCTGCGGCCTTTGCCGTGACGTGCGCAATAGCCCCAGCCGTGCCGCTGGGCATCACCGCGATGGTGCTTCTGTACCTCGCATGGAGAGAATCAAATGAACTGGAATGAATCAGGGCTCCACCGAGCGATGGGCTGGGGCGCGGGCATGACCGGACTAGCGTGGCTGCTGAGTCGGCGGGAGATCAAGCAGTTCCCGCCGGAGAACAATAAGAATCCGGTGGTGTGGATTGAGATGAATTCGTCCGGCGATGGGGTTCTGGACTGCACCGACGATGAGGACTTGGCCGAGCATTGGAGACTCGCCGGGAAAGCCATGAAACCCTACTGGAGCGCCACAAGAACTCGCGACTCGTTCAAGGACCTGCACGACATGTGCATCGGCCTGTCAATCGCCTCGCCCTGCCTGCTAGGGGTGGGCGTCCTGATTGGATGGCTTGTTTTCTGAGCAGTGCCGGCATCGCTATAGGTCTCGCTATTTAGGAGGGTGCTGGTCTGCCCAACTCAAGATCTTGAACTCAGGCTTTGGGTCAACTCGATCGCCATACGAACGAATCTCTGCACTGTTCCTTTTACGGATGGCGTAGATTGTACGTGGCGAAATCTCTAGATCTTCTGCCGCCGCACGAATAGAGTCTGATGCTTCGACTGTTGCAAGAATCACAGTAGCTTTGAAGTCTTCGATCAAAGAACCAAGAGAGTACCCATACACTGCACCATCGTCGATCGCTTCGATGAGTCGGTCTCTTCTATTTTTTTCGTGAGTCATTTCTTTGGCACTGGTAACAATGAGAACGAACTTTGATCTTCTTCTCTTTGTCCCAGCCCTCCTGGCAACACATGCGACAAAGCATCATGTCGCATGATGGACAACGGATTCTTTGGCGTTCAGCCATACCACATTGCTGGCAAATGGAGCCAAGCTGATGCCTAATCGCCAAGCCAAGCACTTCCAAACACGCTGAGGAAAGTTCCAAAGTCTGATGCTGTAACAGCTCCGTCTCCATCGAAGTCAGCACGCATGACTGGAGGCAACTCCAAGCAGGCTGCTAACGGATTGACTGGATCAGGAGTTATCACTGTCACCGTAATGGTGTTGCTATCAATGCTCCACGATGTTCCTGACCCAGCACCCTGCGCCCATACGGTGTACTCACCTGCCAGAAGATCAACTTCTACAGAGCATTTCTCCAACGGAGCGCACAGCACCGGGATCTCTGTGACACGCGGAGTTGATCCAACCATTTGAGTATGCAGCCTAAGCACTCGCATGTTGCGAGTCTCGTCCGTGTTGATGAAACTGATCTCATGCAAGTCAGCAAAGGCTGGGCTTGCAAAGAGAAGAACTAAGAGAATGATCCTAAGCATTTCTTAAACTTTCCTTTGGTTATTTATTCAAATCCTTGGTCGTACTCTTTCCTTAGCTTCATGTAACTTCTTAACGGATCAAGCTTTCGTTCGTTGATCTCACTCAATGCTGATCTGGTAGCAAAAGGATTCATGTCTCCTTCTTCTTGAACTCGCTTGCCCTGCTCTCGCAAAGTCTTGAGCCTCTTCCCAATCCCCTTCATTCTGGCACTCGCAATCAACTCATCCCTGTACTTCTCATGCATAGAGCTGCGCTTGGCAGGTGGAGCATCCCTCACCTTCTGCACGATCTTATCTAGGTAGATTTTGAATTCATAGAAGTCATTCTCATAACCACGAGCCGTGTCGGGATTGCTAATGATTCTTCTAAGAATTGGGATATCTCTAGACGAAGGCGCTGGCTTAGCAGGTAGGTCTACCCCAGGCACAGCACGAAGCATCCAATCAGTCATGCCCCATGCATGGGTTGCCAAGCCACCAGCCAGCGTGCCTACTACGTTGTCGATATACCGAGGGCTCACATCAAGGAAGCCTGTCAGGTTCCCAAGCAGCCTTGCCTGAGCTGTCGTGTTCGTACCCACCCGGTCGATGGGATCTTTAAGCTGCTCCCAGTACGGATCAATCGGCACCCCTGTGTGCATATTGTAATTGCCAATCTTCTCAATGATCGGCCTTGCCACAACAGGCACGAAGTTACCCACCCCAAAGTTCGACGTGAAAGCATGAGTCGCAGCCCGCATTGAATCGCGCGCTCCTCTGCTTGCCTCCCCATTCATTGCCATTAGTATTCCACGAGTGATCTGTTCAGGAATCGTCTTGAATAAAACACCAAGTTCAAATGGGCTAGGAATCGTTACGTACCTAGAAGTCCCAGGGATCGGAACAAAGAAATGATCATCTCTTCGGTAGCCTGATTCTCTTTCGTACTCGTCATCTCCAAAGTTGAGAAGCGCAAGCGTTGCAGAACCAGCAGCAAGGTAAGAACCTCTTCGCATCAAGCCCTTGAACATTGCATCTGCATCAAGGCGATCAATACCAACAGGTGCAATCTTGAACCCAGCTCTAGCAAGTACGTCAATGCCCTGGATGCGAGCGTTGATGAACGGTGCAAGTGCTGACATCACACGAAGACCTTCACTTGATCCCCGCCGAGAAAAGTTAAGGATCTCTACAGCTTGATGCCCTGCCTCTGCGCGAGCGAGAACTTCAGCATCGCTCTTCGAGACTCCCTCTTTAAGAAGCTTGTCGAGGTGCTTAGCGAACACATGCTTGTACACCTCTTCTCTTGTAGCAGACTCAGAGAATGAGCTTAGCCTTCCAAGGTCTCTCCACAATTCCTTAACAGGGCTATACCAATCGCCTTGGGAAGACTTATCGATACGATCCATGATGTCCTTAGCCCCTTGCTTTGGGCTTGCAGAAACATCAGTGTGTTCAAATCCTGTAGTGACACCATCCGCATGAAGAATGGTTGCTTCATTAGTTAGTTTGCCTTCTGCATCCCTGAACCGGGATGCATGACTTCTCATATCCCTTAGATTTGAGGGCATGTTGCGTGCGTTATGACCAATCCGTTTCCAAACATTGATCATAAGCCGAGGGTCGCCACCGTTAAGCAGCCACACTGCAAGCGAATCCCTCATAACATTGGGGATAATAAACCCAGGGTTACGAGTCACTGTTTCTCTCAAGATATTCGATGGCATTCGACCAAGCATATCAAGAGCAGGGGCTTTGAGAATCGCCTGCATCCAAGGATTAGACGGTGCGCCAGTCAGGGAGGTAACAAGAAGTTCATCATCTACTTCAAACTTATGCTCAATGCCTTTAAGCTTGATAGTGATAGGTGTTGATTTATCTGGAGTCCTTGCCTCTGACCAATGGCGTGTCGTACCCATGAGCATTTCATTGCGAAGAGCCCGGTACTTGGCAACGTTCATTGCTCCTGCCATGTATACGCCCATTGCATTTCGCAACGTAGCCTGAAGCGGATCAATGTTTCTTTCTTGAATGTTTATCTCTTCATCTTTCATGTCAGCAAGGCCAGTAAAGTCTCGGAACACATCCCAATCACGAAGAGGGTTGATTTTCTTCTTTGTCGGATCTCCCTTGTACTGCTCATCCCACTTTCTCTTAAGGTGAGAGTTAGACTCAGCGTCAAGGTTCAGATACATCGGTGTGTAGTCAGAATCTTTCAGGAACTGAGCCTCTTCAAGGGTGAGCAGGTTTGTTTGATAAGCGAAATCAAGCAGCCCTTCATTCCACTTCTGAAGGTTGCCGTAAGCCACTGCAATTTCAGGGTACGCCTCAGCGAGGGCCAAGCCTTCATCAATCTGAGCATCTGTCATGCCTGTATATCGAGGCTTCGGACCTGATCGAGCTTCAGCGCTCAGGTAATGAGAACGAACAGCTTGAGCATACTGAAAAAGCTTTGGGACAAGAGACTCTTCACCTCTCGCGGCTCCTTCAAGAACAGTCTCAAGCCCACCAGTCTCGTTCTTTCTTTCTTTTGTATACAAATTACTCTTGAACTTTTTCTTTACTCGACTTCCTGTTTGCTTGTCAATCGTAAGAGCTTCGTATTCGTTGAATAGCGGAGTCTCTGTAGACCTGAACACACCAGAGCCCATGCCTCGCTCACTGGCGTTCATGCTATGGAACATGATGCCACCCTTGCGAAGCGTACCTACAAACATAGGAACCATTCGGTCAACCATTCTAAACATGGTGTCTGCTTCTGCCTCTGCTCTTAAAGATATCCCAGTCTTTTCTAGCAAAGCCATCTGTCGCTTAACGATAGGGTCCCACTTGTCAATGAATCTTTGACGCCAACTTGCAGAAGTTCCTTGCTCGTAGAATCCGTCAATCACTTTCGTTAAGTAATTAACAAAGAGACCACTCTTTCCAGTGTTCTTGTTCTGCGGAACATGCGGACCTTCAGGTTCATTCACTCCATCTCGGTCGTTCTTCATCCTTTCGACTTGATCGTCAGAATCAGAGATAACCCTACCCATAGAATGAGCAGCCATACGTGCTTGAGAGAATTGCTCAGCAAGCCCAGGATTTTCCGCCGCCCAAACAGCAGTCGCAGTCACGTCATTACCACGTTGCTGAGGAATCCCACGAGAAGCTTCAAGGTTCTCTACGTTTTGACCGTACTGATCCCCTGCATGAGCGTTATACAGGTGGTACTCAGGACCATTGGCTCCCTCGTAGTAATCGAACACGAAGATCATGGGCACGTCAGTCATCGGATCGTTCCAGATTGCAACGTTCCGACCCGGTGCCTCGTTTACAAACGTGACTTCACCATCAGATAGAGATCCAGGCTTGAGCTGCACCTTCTGGAAAAAGGCATTCACCATTGGCCTCCACCCACTGAAGCGTGTGTTCTCAGCGATCTCCGCATTCTGCGTATCTAGCCGAGCTTTACCAAATCCCTTGCCATTCTTTTGAAGCTTGCCTTCCTTCACGACAACAGGCGTGTTCATGCTCTTGTTGATGCCAGAGATATCAACAGGAATCGTCCCGAACTTATCCGTACTGGTATCAGGATCAACAGAAGTGTCAGCCGGTACGTTCTGGAACTCAGGCCCGTCTACATCTACGCCCATCATGTACTTATTCAGCACAGATGCAGGCGAAGCAGGCGACTTCATGATGTCAGTGATCGCGGCCTTGTGTTCTGCCTTGTTCTTTGCGGAACGAATAGAGCGAACAAGCCTCTTGTTCTCAGGGCTTTCGATTCTTTGGTCACCAAGATACTCAGGCTGCGTCTCGCGAGACAGCAACGTCTCTTCTTCCTGAAGTTGACGCACCATATCATCAGCTTTGCCAACAGCATTCTCATCCACCAACGGAATGAAGTCCTTGATCTGCGTGTCAAGAAGCGTATCTCCATCGTAAGACTCTTGGATAACTTCATAGCCCTTGGAGCTAGTGGGTTCCTTTAGATCAGCAAGCGTTGCCCCAGGCATGTACGAAGGGACGCCTCCGCTTCTATCCTGACGAGCTTCACGATCTTTGTTCTGCTTGCGAACCCATGCGTTTGCCGCTTGCTTGGACCGAAAGGAAGCACCCGGCACAGGCTTGCCGTTAGCGTCTGGAATAAACCATCGCTTAACAGGAGCTGTATTCCTGCGAGTCCTTGTCTCAGTAATGGCAGGTGTTTCAGGTGTTCCTTTTGGAACAGCTCTAGCTTTCTCATCTACCGAGCGGTTGTAGTAATACTTACCATTCAGCTTACGAATAAGACCACGCCGCTTGAATGACTCTCGTATCTCGTTGAAACGCTGCTCATTGCGCAGGCCAATAGCTTTTTTGACATCTTGGAATTCAGGAAAAGCTCCAACGTAATCATCTACATTGGATTGGTTTTCAATATCAATCTCATCAATTGCATTGATAATATCTTTAGATGCTTCGTCAGTTGAAAACTTAACTAGCTCTTTATCGACTTTGACCTTTTTGCCTGGAGAGTTGCGAGCAAGGTTAAGGCTCTCCATCTCACGCAAGATAGCATCAGCCCTTACGGATGCGTATTGTTCATTGGCAAATCCGGCAGCTTTCTTCCCATCACCAAGTCTTGCCAGTCTTTCTTCAATCTTTACAAGGATTTTATCACGGGTAAGGCCCCTGTTAGTAATCTTCTTTCTTTTGGCAAGGGCTCTGGATGTAGTCAAAGCTTCCTGAGGGTTAGATAATGGAAGTCTTCGTGGCGTATCAGACCTAGACATCTGAGCAACTAGCTCATACACCTTATCTAAATTTTTGGCACTTACTATGCTCTTTCCATCTTTCTTGCCCTCAAGCGTAATCTGCTTAATGTTGTCGTAAAGAAATTTGGAGAATGCACTGTCTGCTTCAGCATCTGATTCATCAATAATGATGTTACGATCAGCAAGAAGATTCCGTATGTCTTCAGGAGTGCGCTCTTCCTTCCGCACGTTCTGATACAGGATTTCTGCCTCAGCTCTTCCAAGCTTCTCGGCTTCATCAGAAGCTACTTGCTGAAGAGGAGTGACAGGTAAGCCTGGGCCATACATCGGTGGAGTGGGAGTGACAGAAGGAGGAGACCCAGCTAATCCAAACAAACCAAAAGCAGCTTCGTTTACTGCTTCCTGATCAATGTCAGTTTCAAGTTCTGGTTCAACGACTGCGTTGGGATCTTTTTTCAGTGCGCTCACGCCACCAAAGGCACCCGCCACGAGAAGAGTTTGCACGAACGTTTCCACGTAGGAGTCGAAAGCTTCTTGATCGTTCGGGTCAAGCTCTTGCCCAGCCGCTGCACGTTGAAAGATGTTCTGGCCCTGCTCTGTCGCAAGCTCCGTGCCCACCGTACCCATCGCCTTAGCGAATTTGCTTGAGGAGCCGACACGTTCGGTTGCCTTGACGAGCATTCGAGCAGCAGCAGTGTTCGCCGCGTTGCGGACTTTAGGGTTCAATGAAACCCTGGCAGCAAGACTGATATTTCCTGCGCCAAGGGATATCGGGACTACAGACTCAAGCAGAGTTTGTCCGGCGGAAGAAAGAACTTGGTTAGCCAGATTGATGTCGTCTGTGTTTACTTCTTTTCCATCTTTGCCAGCTTCATTGTAACTGGTTTCCATCTGTTCAGAAAAATATTGAGTGAACCTCGTGAGCGCTGCCCCACCCAAGGCGGCGGCGGCGATCCAAGGCGCAGCAGGAGCAGCAGCAACAGCACCGCCACCAACAGCAGCAACAGTAGCGAGCTTTCCAAGACCAAGAATAGCAATTGAAGGAGCCATGTAGCCAAGAGACCCACCAACACCTTGCACTGCGAGGTCAACGATTTCCCCCGCAGCAGAGAGTGGGCCTCCAAGAGTCCACTTCTCTTTGACTTCTTCCCAAGAAGAAGGGTTCTCGTTTGACTTTGAAGTATCCGCAGTGATTCGCTGAAGCTCTTGAATTTGTGAATCGAAAAGATCCTCATCCCCTACGAGATCAGCGTACCCAGCACCTATGCCAGGGATAACACCTTGAACACCACGGCTAAACGAAGAGGAGAAAGATCCAACACCTCTTTCAATTAACCCTGGGTCAGCCTCAGAGCGAGCAGCAGGTACAGCGCCACCGCCAAAGCCGCCGGAAAGTAGTCTCTTGAGTTCTTCATCTGTTAGTGGCCTGTTCCCGGCTTCACCGAAGCTCAAAGTTAAATCCCGCCTGATTTATACTGACTCAAAAAAGCTCTCTCAATATCAGTGAGGTAGCTATTGAGATCAGTGTACGGCTCTCCTGTTCTTGGATTGATCTTGTCTCTGAAGAACTCTTCATCTCCGTACCCACCAGAAGTATTGGCTTTGTATTCATCAATGATATTGCCTCTCACAGAACCGATTCGTCTCGTTAGCTCGCGAAGCTCAGCCTCCCTAAGATTCATCTCTGCAATATCTCGACGAGTGTTGTCGGTCATTCCCGCCATCGTCATCTCAGCTTCAAGACTTCTTTCTGCAATATTACCTCGTTGAATCCTGTCCATTCTGGATTCTTCAAGCCTTGAATTTTGGTACTGATTATTTTGCTCAGCCTGAAGCTCCCGAAGCGCTTGCATGGCTTCGTTCCCTTCTTGCGCACGAGCCAGATTCATCTGGTTCTGATAAGCCTCACCACCTTCACTAAGCCCACGCATAGAGTTACCGATAAACCCTCTGTCATCCCCGTTCACAATGCCAGACGCTGCTTGAAGCATGGCAAGACCACGAGCGTATGTGTTTGGATCTTTGGTCACCTGCCAAGGGCCAGTCTTTTCTGCTTCCTTAGCAGCAGGGGCTTCAGGTGCAGGGACAGGCTTGCCACGAGCAACCGAAGCACCTGTATTAGGATTAGCTTTTGGCTTAGCCACAGCTTTAGCCGCAGCCTCTTCTTCAGGAGTGACAAACCCAGGCGGAAGTGCTGGTTCGTTTTCACCATAGATAGAACCAACCTGAGAAGGAACGCCGCCTTCTTCGTCGAATGCTCCATACTCAAAGATCCCGCTTCTTTCAGCGTTTATCTTTTCTGAATCTTCTCGACTACTAATCAAGTCAGAGAAGCGATCAAGGAATCCCATAGACTTTTCTTCATCTGTGAATTCCCTGTTCCGCCTTCGCCCAGTCCTTGGACCCCTGCCACCACCAATGCCAATATCTCCATCAAGGTTTTCTCGTCTCCAGTTATTTGAAGAACGACTAGTTCCCATTTTGATATTCTCTGGAGATTCAGGTTCAGCGCGCCCCCTGAATAGAGGGCTGTCAGGTAGCGGCACAACACTGGGCTGTCGCTCTTGATTCATTCGTTGCTCTTCAGCATAAGAAACCCAGTCGCTTGGGAGTTGAGGACCTGGGCGACTTCCATTTCCCTGGAAGATTGGGCTCTCAGCAAGAAGCTCTTCAGGAACAATGACTGCCTCTTCCGGCGAAGGCGCAGACCGAGTGAGATAACGCGGCGGAACTTCTTCCTCAACGTATCGATCTGCAAACAAAGGACTATTCGGAAGAGGGACAATGCTTCGCCTGTATGCTTCCCGTTCTCTCAATCGCTGCTCTTCTTCATAAGAGATCCACTTCGGATAACCCTCGTTTGCATAGATGACAGACCCAAGGCCACCCACCTGACCGCCTGAATTGAATTGAGCAGGTTGAGGTTGAGGTTCAAACTGAGGCCGAGGGGCAGAGGCGTACTGCCTTGCCTCGTTGGAGAGTTCAGACAAGACTGACCCGCCGGAATAGCGTCCAGCAACTTTGGATTGCGCAACAGCTCGTTCTTGCTGAGCCCTACGAGAGAGTTCCATCAACGAAAGAATACCATTCATCCCACCACCGCCACGCTGAGCAGATTGGCTCAACGCTTCAGTGGGAAGACGACGGATCTCGTCCTGTTCCGCGTAAAGATTCTTGTTGATCACTAAGCACCCCCACCTAAGCCAAGGATCTGACTAATTCCTGCTGCCCCAAGACCAAGAGATGCAAGCTGTGAAGCAAGACCGGGCTGAGGGGTACTTGTCGTCTGTCCACCAAGCTGAGCATTCGGTACGCCACTAAGAATTGAGCTGAGAAACTGCATACGCTGCATTGGGAAGTCTCGCTCTTGGGTGAAGTCCCCGTATGCAAGATCCATCTCTCGCTGCTGCATCTCTCGCTGAACAGCACCAGACCGTTCAAGCTCAGAGATGTTCGATAGCTGTCTCTGTTGAGAATCAAACCCAAGCTGACTCGATGCACCTGCCAAACCTTGAAGCGTCTGCGCAGTACTGCCTAAGCCTTGCAACCCTCTAGCTTGCTCTTGCTCAAACTCAGACTGACCCGCCCCGTAAGCGTCGTACATCCCCTTGCCGCGAATGTCGGACAGAGCCAAAGCCTTCTGTCCTCTGAGTTGATTATCTTGCAAACCCATACGATAAGAGCCAACCGACCCGCCACGAGCAATGCTGTCCGCTTGGGAACGATTCAAGTCTCTGTCAAATGACTCTCGCGCTTCACGAAGCTGAGGATTTAGAACGTCTTCAACATAAGGATTCATGTACGAAGAGCGATCGGCATCTTGCCAACGGTTCGTTGCGAAGCCTTCCATCTGAGGAGCGTAACTGGCTGCTTGTCCGATCAGGCCTGAAGCAAACTCGGAAGACGGATCTCCCTGGTTGTACATAGCCTGACGTGCATCCTGTGCTGTCAGCTCAGCATTCGTAAATCCAGCAATTCGTTGGTCGCCGTAAGGGACATAAGATCCTCGATCTCCATAGGCAAAGTTTTCTGCCTTGTTGATCAGAGATTTATGAGCCCCCTGAACCCACCAAGGCATACTGCCATAGCCCTTGGTATCGCCTCCGCTACTTCCACCCATAACTATCTCCTTACGCTAGAGCTGAAGCGATTCCGCCAGCTCCTCCCAGGGCATCCGATGGAGCCCCGCCTTGAAGTGAATTCATCTCGTCGATCATGCGCATGATGCTTGAAGCCCCAGCGTTTGGATCTCCACCACCTGCTGCAAGAACTTTGTTCTTGGGTACAACAACTTCACCGGGAGTAAGCTGAGCAGGAACTTCGTCGTTACCCATGTACTCTTCGCGAAGCTGCTCAAGTGCCTCAGGCCCAAACTCATCAATGAACAAGGAGACAATTGATTCTCGCTGTCCTTCGGTCAGGTCAGAGTTTGGATCAATCGCCATCAAGGTTGCATCAATCAGCTCCTTTGTAGCTTGGTCTGGCCCTTGCTCTGGACCCATCGGCATTTCCTCTTGCATAGGCTGCATAGGCATCTGGCCCATCTCTGGGCCAACGATCCCACCAGCTACATAACCGTTAGGCGAGTCTCCCCTACGCACGAGGCCACCACTGTTGTACTCCCAAGAAGCTCTACGATCTGTGTCCTCGGCCCTACCAAAGAAAGGGTCTCCATCACTGGAGTTCAAATGATCAAGAGTTCCGTATCGAGTTTCGTAAGCGCCACCCGTAAAGTACTTTGAAATATCCCCTGTCTTTTGAGCAGTTTTAGAATTGACTGGTGCAGTCAAGAATCCATTGTCTACATTCCAACCTTCAGGCAATGGAATTTCAGTGCCACCCAAGCTTGCGTTAGGTCCACGTCCATGACCTTCTTGGTAAAGCTGCGGGTTGTATATCCCGTAGTAGTATTCAAACTGACGATCTGCCGAAGGATCTGTCCAGCTTGGGACACTACCGGCTGGATCGTAAGTAAGATTCTGACCAGCCATCTGTTGAAATCGTGTCTGCCCTGTCGCAGGGTTCAGACTCGGAGGAATCAAGTTCTGAGCAGCAGCAGGGTTAGCACCCGGAACGTAAGCAGGCAGAGCAGAGCCAAGACCACCCGCTCCTAACGGAGACCCACCTGAAAATCCAGCACCAAAATTCAAAGCCATTTCTCACCCCTGTCCGTAATAGGATCGACCAATCCCGCCCACGGATCGATTCCCGTAGAACTGCGGATAAGATCGTCTTCGTTCCCAGCTTGCATCCTCTGGGTAAGTCTCTTTGGTTTTGCCTCTTCCACCACCACCGCCATCATCGCCACCCGGAAGCGCCATCATTCCAACACCTCCAAGCCCAGCGGCTGACATGAGTGGATTGTTTGCAATCATCGCACCCGCCGAAGAAGCCAGCCCAGGTTGAGCCATTCCAAGATTTGATGCTGCTTGAGCAGAAGTCAGCCCGCCACCCCATGTACCCAGCGAAGCAGGCGTAGCCGCAGTCCCAGCAGCCAAGCCTTGCGAGCCGCCAAGAACAGTCCCTGCACCTTGTGCGCCGAGAAGGGGGGATGCGCCAAGGCCAGCGTTCGCTCCTGTTCCTGCCGCAAGGACTGTTCCTTGACCTACAACCGGTGCCGCTGAGCCTCCGACCGCCGTAGCCGCCGTGCCCGTGCCTGCTGCACCTGCGCTACCCGCACCTAAACCGGCAGCTCCAGCTCCAAGCCCAGCAACAGAGCCAAGCCTGCCACCAATGAGCATTCTCTTCCAAAGAGGTTCTTCTTTGGGTCCAACCGCAGCACCAAGGCCAGCACCGAGAGCGGCACCCGCTAAAACAGGAATCCAAATTGGCATTACTTAACCTCGATACCAAACAGAGTAATAGTCAATACGGAACCGGTGACAGCATTGACATAGATCGTATTGTCAGAAGCTAGAGGCCAGTTCAAATTCTTTCTCTCGGTCGTGTTGGCTGCGACAACAAGAGAATTGAAGACAAGATTGCCTGCCCCTGGAGAGTCTTCGCTGTTTGGAACAACGTAGATATCTACAGTGTCCCCTGCTCCAGTCCCATCGCAGAGGCAGATTTGCGTAACCAAGGTCTGGACGTTCTCGTCAACAGCGCTTGGCGTTACGTCAACCGCTCCTCCATCAACAGTAAACGTAGTCAATGCTCGTTTAGGAACTGTATAGAGAAGGGTGTCAGTATCAGGACCGCCAGGGACTCCTTGATACAAGATCTTGTAAGAATCCATCGCTAAATCGTCTCGTCATAGAGCGGCTCAAATAAAAAGCTTCTCGTTTTAGAGTGTAGTGAAGACTCAGTGTCGTTCCCACGAGAAATCGCTTCCTGCTTAGAGGAAAGCTTTAGAAGCACCGTCTCAAGCTCACGCCTGAATCGCTGCTCTCCCTCTCGCTCGTACTCAACAGGGGCCTCAGTCAGTCTGAACTTCGACGGCATTAAGGTCTGCCCCCATCGGGTTTAAGATCAAGGCGAAGCGTACCTAGACGCCATCCGAAGCCAGAGCCTGAGCTACTTGCCCTAAAGCTTAGAGTCCTTGCTCTTCCACGAATAGATGTGTCATTGTAATCAGGTGTATAATCCAACCCATCCACTGTGTTCGCTGAGAAATCAAGGACCACTTCGCTCGATGAATGCTCAGCCCTGCCAGGAAGATTCCTTCCATCAATGCTCAACGTGACTACAGGAGAGGCGTCGTCAGTGTTCCCGAAAAGCTCCACATCAGGGAGGATTCTGGAATAGTGCATCACCTTATCGCCTTCCATGATGTCGAGCTGTCCCGACTCCACAATATGAATGATGTCCAAACCATCTGCGCTTCGACCAAGTTCATGATTCATCATCCCGCTCTTGTTTGATTCCGGCAGGCTGGAAGGATCGTACTCTTTGATGTAGGTAGCGATTGGATTGTTGATGATGTTGACATCATGCCAAGATGTTCTTGCCTTTGAATCTATTCCGCCGCCTGAAGTCAAGGCGCTCATATCAAAGTCTCCGTGAGTCCAAGTCCCATTCGAGTAGTTAAATGAAACCCATTTGTTTGGTTCAAACGAGTCAGCAGAAGGATAAAACCAAATCACTTCAGTGAACTTTGAGTTGACTCCAGCAAAGCACTTATCAGATTGACCTTCATTCAGATCATTGAATACAAAGTTGACAAGGTTTTTTGATAGAGGTTGAACAGATCCGTCGTACATATAGAACTGATCTCGGCCCATGAAGAAGACAGCATTATCAACAGACACAAATGATCCGCTCGAAAGAGCTGTGGTGTTTCTCGTTACGATCTCAAACCCATACGTCTCTGGATAACCAACGTACCGGCAAGAGTAGACCGCGGTGTTGGTGAAGATGATGATCTCGCTCTTGGTATGCACCGCCCCAAGAATCGTAGACCCTTCTCGCAAGATTCTGCCTCCTGCTTCGTTTGAAGTGGTTGGGGTCCAGACGAACGGGTTGTGCCGATCAGACCACCGAATCAACATGTTGTTCTGTTGAACCGCTCCGATGTCGTTCGTTGCAAACGCGATGCAGTGACCATGCTGCTCTGAGATAATAAAACTATCGAGTATTGTCGGCGGATTGGAAGCCCCAGGGATAGTTTCGCTGATCTCGAATCCGGCAGTTCCGAGCTGGGGAACGCCGGAAGAAACGCTTGTGCTTGTGTCGTAATAATAGAGAGGA
>Ga0136555_1000594_pt1 | contig 14006 bp, 10 predicted proteins | sample AntRauTorckE5432_FD_104927 | JGI IMG/M metagenome (GOLD analysis project Ga0136555, IMG submission 104927) | Saline lake microbial communities from Rauer Islands, Antarctica - Metagenome Torckler E5 #432 | ecosystem: Environmental > Aquatic > Non-marine Saline and Alkaline > Saline | place...
AATGTTGAATTTGCAATCGTTATTAATAAAAAAAATAAAAATATTTGTTTCATATTTTTTGATTTATAAATTGACAAATATCAAAAATAGCCCGAATCGAATACTTATTGGTGTAAAAAACCATTTTTATCAAAAACCTTTCTAAAATCCTAAACTTTGTTAAAACAATTGGCTCTTTGACAATTTCTGCACGTAGCGGCTACTTTTTCTTCCGAAAAGTCTCAAAATCCTTGCGGCAGCTAAAGACAGCCGTTACGAAAATCTCAATTTATTCGAATTTTGCAGAAATTGTCAAAGAGCTAAAAAATTATAAACAAAATGACAATTCATGGACAATTAATTACTTTCGGGGCATTCTTTAATTTTTAAAAAATAACCTTATGAAAAATGAATTATACTTCTCTATGTTCGTTTTTATGATTGGATTCACCAATTCGATTCTTGCACAAAATTCCGTGAATTGGGAATTTAAAACCGAGAAAATTGATGATTCGACCGCTTATTTAGTCATGGAAGCAACGATTGCAGAAGGTTGGAAACTTTATGGTTATGTTCCACATTTGGAAACCGTTGATGACGGAATTCCAACAATTACCGTTGGTAAAAAAAATTATGATGGCAAATGTGACCCGAATATTGGGCCGATTTGTCTTGAATTTAATTTCGATGCACAAAATGCGGCGATGCTTTTAGGAATTATGTTGGCTTCAAAAGAAAGTATTAGCAGGTATGACCCAATTTTTCAAGGGCAACTTTCGGTATTTGAAGGAAACGTTCAATTTCGTCAAAAATTTAGATATGTTTCCAATCAGTCTTTAAATGGGTATGTTTATTTTATGAGTTGCACCGATGAGAAATGTGTACCGCCAAGACAAGTTGATTTTGAGGTTGGGTTTCCGAAATAATTAGTTTTGGTAGTTTTAGTAGTTTTCAAAAACGTTACGTTTACGTTAGAACCACTAAAACTGCCGAACTAAAAAACGGCTTCCCTTCTAAAGTTGTAAATATTGTTATTCCTTGATTTTATCAAAGCGTTTAAAATCAATACGAATTTGGCAAAGGCGATGCCGTTTGCCCTACGAAACTTCCAACGTTAGGAGAAAAGCCTAAAAAACTACTAAAACTACCGTACCCATTCCACGATTTCCCCACGTTTTTCGTCCAACATTTCGGCAGGAATCGCCGCCAAAATTGCCTGTTTTAACGCTTGAATTAAATTCTCTTTTAGGTAACTTCGATGGATGATAAAACTCACTTCCCGAGTCGGTTTTACGCCTCGAAATGCTCGAACAGACTTCGCTTTTTTATCGCCTAACTCTTCCACCGCCAACTCTGGCAAAAGCGTATAACCAACTTCATTTTCCACAATTCTCCGCAAAGTTTCCACGCTGCCGCTCTCAAATTCCAACGATTTTGTTTTATTTTTAAAAAAAGTATCGCCACAAAAACTTTCGATCTGGTCACGGAAACAATGCCCTTCTTTCAAAAGCCAAATTTCGTTCGGATTCAATTGCTGGACGCTAACGGTTTCATTTTGTAATAAAGCATGATCTTTAGAAAAATAAAGTAAAAACTGCTCGTAGAAAAGTGGAATTTTTACCAAGCCTTGCAAACCTTCTCGCCCAATCATAATCCCGACATCTAACTGGTCATTTTGCAGTTTTTTAATGATTTCGGTTGATAATAATTCCTCAATTTTCATTTTTACTTTCGGATATTTTCGCACAAAACCTGGTGCAAAACGAGGAATCAAATACGGACTTATCGTCGGAACAATCCCGATTCTTAACGTTCCCGAAAAGTCACTTTTTTCGTTTTCAATAATCTCTTGAACTCGCTTCGCTTCCCGAATCGTGCTTTTCGCTTGTTCAATGATTTTCATACCAATATCCGTTGTTAAAACTGGTTTTTTGCTCCTATCAAAAATGATAACGCCCAGTTCCTCTTCCAATTTTTTGATTTGCATACTTAAAGTCGGCTGCGTCACGAAACAATTTTTCGCAGCTTGACCGAAGCCTTTATGAGTATCTACTGCCACAACGTATTCTAACTGTGTAATTGTCATTTTCTTATTGGTAGTTAGTGATTATTGATTAGTTTATTTCGAAGCCTTAGGATGATTGGTTATCACCTAAAATTCCTTATACAAGTATAAGCAAAATTGATATTATAAACCTAAAATATCATTATAACCTATATCACTTTTTTTAAAAATTTAACGTTTTGTTACTGCATTATCAATAAAATCCATACAATAGTGTGGAAAAATTACGATTTAATGATAAATTTACGATTTAGTAAACGGCAAAAAATTTATAGTTTCTACTTTAACATTACATTTGTAAAAACGTAATTAATAAAACAAATAAAACTCAATAAATATAAATGTTACTCAAAGATAAAATAGGGACAAACGAGCAAAAGTATTGGGAATATGCAGGTTATGCAATTGCCCTTTTATTTGTATTAACTTTCCTTTATTTATTTTTGAGAATTTTAGTTCCCTTAGCCGCTCCTGCTCCACCGAATTCCGTTTTTTGTGATGCAGAAGTTCGTCAAGGTGAGTACTTTTTGACGGATAAAAACACCTTTGATAATGGGAAAACACAATCTTTAGAAGAAGCACTTTCTGGTCGTTTTTCTTCTAAGGTTGATACCATTAATCGTATTGGATTTTCCTATAAAATGCGTTTTCCGAAAGAAGGTGACCGTTACAGAGTTAGTGTTTGGCGATATAAAATGAATATTGCAGGTGGTTCTTTGGTAATTGCAGCACCTGAAAAGGTGGATTTTTATAAAGAAGAAAATTTAGCGATTGAAAGTAAAAATGGTTGGGAAAAAATCGAAATTATTTTTAACGTTCCGCCCGAAAAAGGTTTGGAATATCTCAATATTTATGTCACCTCAAACACGGCTGAACCAGTTTATTTTGATGATTTATTAATACAAAAAATTGAAGCACCAAAAATCGTCAATCCGTATAATCCGCCAGTTGTTAATTTGGAAATTGGCGAAGAATGGTTGGACGAATTGAAGGTAAGACGAGCAAATGCAATTAGTACAGGCATTTTGATTGAAGAAGAAGCCGAATGGACGAAAGGGCGGATTTTGCAAGCCGATGAAGAAATTCCGTTAGATTTGCGACTAAAAGGCGACTGGCTCGATCATTTGAGAACCGATAAATGGGCTTTTCGAGTCAAAACCAAAAGTTCGTATTCTTGGAAAGGAATGCAACGTTTTACCTTAGAAACGCCTTCGGTTAAAAACTTTTTGCGAGAGTGGATTTTCCATGAATTTTTGCATCAAGAAGACATTATTGCTCCTCGTTACGATTTCGTTCGGGTGAATATTAATAATAAAAATGCAGGAATTTATGCATACGAAGAGCATTTTGACCGCCCGCTTTTAGAGTTTAATCAACGAGAAAATGGACCGATTTTAAAGTTTTCGGACGAAGCCTATTGGCTGAATCTTCGCCGTGAAATCAGTGGTTATGGCGAAAAGGGCAACCGTCAATTTATTCAAAATTTCGATGTTTCGCAGGTGCAACCGTTTGGCATGCAAATCGCTCAAACGGACGTGGAATTTACCAAAGAATTTAATATTGCCAAGGATTTAATGAATCAATATAAGTACAATCTCAAACCAGCAGATGAGATTTTTGATATTGATAAAATGGCAAAATTCTATGCGATTACAGACGTTTTACAAGCGTATCACGGCATTATTTGGCACAATCAACGTTTTTATTACAACCCAAAAACGGGAAAAATAGAACCGATAGGTTTTGACGGTTTTGGTGCGAAAATAAAATCGTGGCAAGACAAGCCTTTTATTGGCTATCAGGTTTATAATCAGGAGTTTGAGGACGATGGTTTGTATGTTAATTTGTTCAAAAACGAGGCATTTATGGAGGCGTATTTGGCGTATTTGTATAAATACACTGATTACGAATTTTTGGCAAATATTTTAGCGAATTTGGAAAGTGATTTGCGGCAGCGAGAGATGTTTATTCAGCGAGAAACGTCCAGTTATAGTTTTGATGAAAAAGATATTTTGGACAATGCTCGACACATTCGGTCCTACCTTACACCGTTCAATAATTTGAGTATTCAGGCGTATAAACAAGGTGTTCAAAGTAATGCTCAACAGGTGGCGATTACGAATTATCACAGCATTGCATTAGAAATTATTGGGTTTGGTATTAATGCAAATACTAAAAAAATTCAAGACCCACTAAAAACACCAAAGCTACTACCTATCAACCTTCCGAATCAATTGCCGAACTATATTACCTATAATGTAAGTAGAGATATTACCCACGTTTTTTATCGAATTCCGAATACAGATTCGATGTTTTTTTCCACGATTGTACCGTGGGCAAGTGCGAGAACGCAAACGCCAGAACAGGAATTATTTACTAATATTCAATTGCGGTCGAATAATATTTATACGGTTTCTAACAAAAATATTTTATTTGTAAAAGGCAATCATACGGTCAGTTCAAATATCGTGATACCGCAAGGTTACAAGGTTAATTTTCAGGCAGGAACGAAATTGAATTTTGTGAATAAAGCAATATTTATTTCTAAATCGCCAGTTTATATGCCGGGCAAATCTTCGGAAACGATTGAGATTACTTCGTCCGATAATTCGGGCAACGGTTTTTCAATTATTCAAGCCAAAGGAAAATCGCAATTGAGTTATGTTAATTTTAGTAATTTCAATACGTTGACTTATAAAGGTTGGGAATTGAGCGGCAGCGTAACGTTTTATGAAGCCGATGTTTTGATTGAAAATTGTATATTTTCTAATAATAATGCGACCAGTGCCTTAAATATCGTCCGTTCTAATTTCGATGTTTCTCGCTCGACTTTTTCCAAAAATAAACGCCAAAATATTGATGTCGCTTATAGCAACGGCACTATTGCCTATTCGATTTTTAACAATACGGGCGGTTCTGCAATTGATATTAAAAATGGAAAAATTACGATAAAAGAAGTTAGTATTATGAATACTGCCGAAAGTGCGATTATTGCAGGCGAACGCAGTATTGTCAATATCTTCGCTGCAAAAATCCAAAAAGCATCAACTGCTGTTTCCTCAAAAGATTATTCCAAAGTTTTTATTGATTTTATCGACATTAAAGATTGCCAAACAGGGTTCGCTATCTTCAAAAGTAAGCCAGAATTAGGCGGCAGCCAAATCATCGTAAAAGATTATAAAATCTTCAATTACAACCGTTTACACCTCATAGATTTTGGTTCAACATTGCAATTAAAAGAAAAAATTATTAAAGGGAATTGATTTCGTTGCCAGTTCCGATTACATTGTTGCTACTTTCGATTCATTGTTTGAAACAATTAATTACAAAGAATACCTTAAATGAGGACAAAATAAGATAAAAGTATAAACAAATTTGATTATTAAAACAAAATAATTTATTATTGCAACAGTATTATTGATAATAAAATGATTTTGTATGAAAAAGCAAGCAACAAATCGTATGTACAATTATCCCGATTCGGAATTATATGTACAATGTATGGAGCATATTAGTTACGCCAAAAGGGATTTAGCGGATTTTGAAACGTATAGCTATAACGGGGAGCGTTTGGCTAAGTTTGAGGCGGCTTGTAATAAGTTTGCAGAGTTGCCTGACGATGACGAATTATTGGGCGTTCAGATGCAAATGACGGAGAAAAAGGCTGATGCGATGAATCAATTGAAGATTGCGGTTCGTAGTGTGATGACAAGGGTTGCGATGAAATATCATAATAAATCGGGGCGATACCGCCGCTTCGGAACGCAAAAAATGGGTGATATGTCTGATGCTCAATTGCTGTTTTGTGGTCGTCGTACCGTTCGTGTTGGGACGCAAATGTTGCCGTTTTTGAGTGATGTTGGTTTGACGGAGGAGAGTTTGAAAAGGGTGAACGATACGGTTATTGGCTTTGAAAATTCAATTCATATTCAAAAAGATAAGGTCAGCGATAGGGATATTATGGTCGAAAAGCGGACGGATTTGGGCAATGATTTGTACGAAGAATTAATCGTTTTGTGTAATATTGGCAAAGATGTTTGGATTGATAAAGACGGTGTGAAATACGAACAATACGTCATTTATGAAAGTAATGCCGACCAAAAACGCAAAAGACGAGAAACTTTAAAAGATGAGGCGGCGAAGGAGAAAATTCAGGCTCAAATTGATGAGGTTTTGAAAAGTTAGGGTTTCATAATTATCGCATTAGACTCATTATTTCATTGTTAATCTTTTAACGATGAAGTAATGTAGCAATGAAATAAAAGCAACAAAAATAATGAAAACAATCAACTGCAAAGGCAAATTACTCGACTTATCCACGCCTAAAATTATGGGTATTTTGAACGTTACGCCAGATTCTTTTTTTGATGGCGGACGGTATAATTCTGTTGATAATGCTTTATTTCAAGTCGAAAAAATGTTGGGGGAAGGTGCGGATATAATTGATGTTGGCGGAATGTCGTCCCGTCCTGGAGCGGAAGTAATTAGTACGGAGGAAGAGTTGAGACGAGTAATTCCTATCGTTAAGGCAATTCAAATGCGGTTTTCAGATGCGATTTTGTCGATTGACACCGTGAAAGCGGAGGTTGCGAAACAAGCGATTGAAGCAGGCGGACGTTTGGTAAATGATATTTCGGCTGGTCAATTTGATGCTCAATTGTATGAAACCGTTGCAAGGCTTAATGTTCCATATTTTTTAATGCACATGAACGGAACGCCCAAAACGATGCAACATAACCCTGAATATGATAATGTGGTTACGCACGTCACGGATTTTTTTATTCGAGAAATTGGGATTTTAAGAGCTTTGGGTGTAAAAGATATTATTTTAGACGTTGGTTTTGGTTTCGGCAAAACGATTGAACACAATTATCAATTGTTAAAAAAGCTACAAGATTTTAAGATTTTTGATTTGCCGTTATTAGTTGGCGTTTCTCGAAAATCTATGATTTATAAATTCCTTGATATTGAACCAGAATCGGCTTTGAATGCAACTTCGGCTTTGCACTTTTTGGCATTACAAAACGGTGGAAATTTATTGCGCGTACATGATGTGAAGGAAGCTAAAGAGGTCATTCAACTGTGGCAAAAAATAAACGAAGTTTAGTAAAATCAATACTTTTAAACGAAAAAAGCGATACCAGACATTAAGTCGAGTATCGCTTTTTTAATTAATTACCGCTATTTATTTAGCGGTACAGATTATTTTGAGAAATTGCTGGCACAGCGTCTTTATCTGCCTCTGTGCGGATGAAAGTCATTTTATCAAAAGAATCAAAAACAAACAGTAGCATCAAATCTACACTAATCATTTTATTTTTATTGTTCATCGTGGCAGCATTTTAATTCGTAATATTACAACATACCTATCAAAAGTTACGCCTAACTTATATTTAAGCAAAAAATATATTTTATTTAGTTGTTGATTCGATTGCATTCCATTTTCCGAATTGCGATATATAAGTTACTTTTTTAACCTTGGTATTAGAAATATAAGTGAACTCCTCTTTTTTAGCCGCTTTTCCTGCTTCATCAAAGTAAATCACAGACTCGAAATCCGTAACATCATTCAATGATAAAGGAAAACCACATTTATAATCCATATCTGTTCCCGAGAATTTCGCTGTTGTCACTTCGATTCCTGATTCTGTATAGGTTGTAAATTCGTAGTTATAAAAAACTACTGTTTCGCCAAAAGCTCTATCCATTTTGTTTGCCACTGAACGCTTACATTTTGCAGCAATTTTACCATTTGGATAATAAGCCGTTTGTGTGTTTCCTTTTTGCGCCAAGCGAGTTTGACCATTTTTATAAAACTGTACTACATCTGAGCGTTGTCCAATTTCATTATTCGTATATTTCAACCAAACCTTACCATCATTATAGTAATATGTACATTCGTTCGTACCGTTGATATACTCCCGTTTTAATTGACCGTCAGCATAAAATTGTTGCTCGAATCCGTTTATGTTGCAAGGGTGAAACAAACGAATCATTTGACCATTGTCAGCAAATTCTTTAACCGTATCAACTGCGATTCCGTTTTCAAAAGTACCCTTGATTTGTACTTGACCGTTATCGTGAAGTGATTTTACAACACCATTACAAGGAGTGCTTCCACAGTTGTAAACAACTTGACCAGCTTTCTTTTGTGTCGTTGCTTCGATTGATGCGACTTTTACCTCATCATCACCCAAGTTCACTACGTTCATCGGATTAGCAATTGCTAATGTTGTGAAAAAGAATCCAATTAATAATGCTGTTAAATTTTTCATTGCTATTAAATTTTTAAAGTTTTTATTGATCAACTTACACCTATCATTAGACATAACCTATGCCAAAACCCTACCTTCAACCCCATATAATAAATAGTAATATATGTCACGAAATAGTAATTTCAATCTAAATTTCTTATTTATCCCTAAGTTAAAATATATTAAAAAGTGGTTATTAATAAACACTTTTAGATTAAAAAACATGACTTTAAAAATAGTTATCCAATATTGTATGTATTTTTTTTTAGTAAAAAGTCAAATAATTGCATTTTTATATTGTCACGAATAAAAATATTTTAGATATTTTTGACCTCAGAACACACTAAAAACATCTTTTTTTTCGAAATTTTCGTATAAAAAACATCTTTTTATCATTTTTGGGCAAAATTCCATCTATAAATCATCTTTCCATTCATGATCCTTTTGATGGTTTTAAACCCCATCGAATTTAATTATTCCCATTTTAAAAATACTTTCATTCTAATGCCTAAAGCTAATGATAATAGGCAATTGAGCTTATTGTCATAATTATAATTGCTATTAGGAAATACCTTAGTTTGCCTTTTAATAATCATCTAAACCAAATATTATTTCGTATAACAATTCTTCGCAGCTATAGACAAGTGTACCAATATAGTTCACTAAACACGTCATGAGGAATCGTAAACAAAAGACAAAAATATTTAATAACATATTCATTATTAAACTATTGCATATTAATATAAAAATAATATGATTGCTTAAAAAGCGTTATTTAAAAAATACAATGTCACATAATTCTATTTTATAGTATAAATATATTTATCTCCCGTATTTTTAATTTTATGCTCCTGTATTTGTTTAGATAGTTATCGAGATTCCTTACAAAATATTCAATACTACTACATTTTACTTAATTAGTGACTTTATATTATTAATAAAATAATATAAAATAATATAAAATAATTTATTTATTTTAAGTATAATTATTGGTATAACCTATTTATAAGTTTTGAAGTTCATATATTCGGCTTAATGCAACATTATAAATAAGTATATTTGTGACATATATTTTAATATAAATTTGTTCAAGAAAGGCTAATTTTTCAAATTTCGCTAATTATTACCACTATGATTCAATCTAATCCATTTTGGGATAATTCTAAAAATACGACAACTTACCTAACTTTTACCGTCATAAATATTGAGTTTACGAACGTCCCTTCATATATATAAATTATTTTTTTGATTTAATTTAGCATTATCGATAGCTTTGGTCACCCGATAATGGTGATTGAATTAATTTTAATACAAACCAAATATTATTATCGTCCCGCCTTATTTTCGTTACTTCGGGAAGGTAAGTCGTCCAAAAAACGGTTTACGAAAAACCTTAAATTTTAAAACTAAAAAAAATTAAACACATGGGTCTTTTTTCATTTGTTAAAAATGCTGGTGCAAAACTCTTCGGTGGTAAGAAGAAAGAGGTCGCACCAAAAGTTGAAGAAAAAGTTGACAACGATAATAGTGCAAATGAAGCAGTGGCTGCCGCACTAAAAGCAGTCGTTTCGAGCTTGGGCTTAGAAGTTGACGCACTTAATATCAGGGTTGACGGCGATGCGGTTATAGTAAGTGGTATCGCAGCTTCTGATGAAGTTCGTGAAAAAGTAATTTTGGCAATTGGTAATGTAGAAGGAATTGCTTCTGTTGATGACCAAATGGACGTTGTGCCTTCTGATGAGGCAACTCCTCGTGGTCTTGAAGAGACTCGTTTTTACACGATTGAGAAAGGTGACACACTTTGGAAAGTGGCTCAAGATCATTACGGAAACGGTGCAAAATACCAATTTATCTTTGAAGCGAACAAGCCAATGTTAGCGCATCCTGATAAGATTTACCCAGGTCAAGTTTTACGTATTCCGTCTTTACAAGCGTAACATTTGGAGCTAAAAATTAAAAAAAGTGGATTTCAAAATTTTGGAATCCGCCTTTTTTTTGAATATTAGTTTAGTCCTGAAAGAGGCTGCTTTGCACAGAAAAACGTAATGAAAGCCATAAGAAATCAACCAACAAAATATCATTTCGACTAAGTAATTTGTTAAAAATATCGCCTTCTCTTCTTTGAAAGTTTAAGAAATTAAGGCTTAAAAGGTCGGCACCTCAAAACCTATTTTACATTATCCAAATCGTCCAACAATTCAGAAATTTCATTCAAATCCAAATCATTTTCCTTAGCTAAAAATGAAACTGAACGCATTGCCAAACCAACAAAAAAAACGTACCATGTAGCAATTTAAATAAATTGATATTTTGCAGAAATCATCAAAAGACTGAAATATTTTCTCGCTAAAAATCCGAGACTTCCGCTATTTCGGATTTGAATAGCAAAAGTATCGTGAAATAGCCAAAATTTTAATGCGGTATTTTAATTCATAAAAGAAAAAATTAGATATAATTCTTCATTTAGGCATCAATATTTTGAGATAAAGAGTTCTGTTGATAAGATTATTAAAAAGAAAATATAATTTAGTAAAAATTGTTATATAAGGTATTAAATTCAACCATGCGAATAATGAATTATCATAAAAATATGAGTCATCTAACGTTTACACGTATCCTTATAATTGGTGTTTTTACATTTTTGTCAATCATCAGTTTTGCACAACCTGCAAATGATGATTGTGCCAATTCGATTGTCATTAGTAATCCTGTGGCATTTTGTTCGGGGTCAGGAGCATATACGACCGTTGGTGCAACGACATCTTCCACGCCTTCGCCTGCTTGCTGGTCGGCAGCTGCAATCAATGATGTTTGGTTTTCGTTTACAGCCATAGCTTCTGACGTTTCTACCGTCGTTTTGGGTGATGTAAATAACGGAAACTGGGGAACAATGCCATTTCCAGAAGTTGCGATTTACGACGATTGTGCTGCAACGGTGGAAATAGTTTGTGCGACCGATGCGACCGCAAGCGGTTCGACTCAGGCTTTCGCCAATAATTTAACCATCGGGCAGACGTATTATATCCGTGTGAGTAGCCGAATAGGAACGACCGGAACATTCCGAATCTGTGTCGATAATTATAATGCACCACCAAATCCAACTTCTGATTGTCCTATTGGCACCGTACTTTGCGATAAATCATCTTTTACCGTTCAGTCCATAGTTGGTGTAGGAACACTGACGAACGAAGTTGACCCAGCTTCTTGTATGTCGCAAGAATATGCTTCGGCTTGGTACAAATGGATTTGTGACGCACCAGGTACTTTAGCTTTTGCTTTAACGCCGAATAACCCTGACGATGATTTAGATTTTATGGTTTTTGAACTGCCAGGAGGTCTAAATGATTGCGCGAATAAAACAGAGTTGCGTTGTATGGCTTCGGGCGAAAACGTTGGTCAACCCCTTGCGAATTGGGTCGCCTGTACGGGTGCAACAGGTTTAGGTTTGAACAGTACCGACATTGTCGAAGCACCCGGTTGCGCGGCTACAGATGATAATTTTGTGGCAGCATTAAATATGGTTCCAGGAAAAACATACGCTTTGGTTGTCAATAATTTCAGTAATTCAGGAAATGGATTTTCCATTACCTGGGGCGGTACGGGAACTTTTCTGGGGCCGGAAGCTCAATTCACGGTGGATGCAGATACAATTTGTGCAGGAGAACAGGTAACTTTTACCGATGCGTCAAGTTACGCCGCAGGAACGATAACGAATTGGAGTTGGAATTTTGGACAAAACTCGACGCCCGGCGCTTCCAGTTTTCAAGGAAGTCATGACATAACTTATAACCGTCCTGGCACAAAATTCATTCGGTTACGGGCTACTGCGGATGTAGGTTGTCGAGTAACGAAAATCAAAGAAATCGTCGTAGAAGCATGTTGCGAAACTGAAAATGTGGTACAAATGTCTTCTAATATTCAAGACCTTATTTGTGCGAGAAATCAAGATGGCGCAGTCGATGTAACCGTCAATAATCCATTTACACCGCACACTTATCAATGGTCAACTGGAGCAACAACACAAGACATAATTAACCTCGGAGCGGGAACGTATATCGTAACATTTACCGATGCAATCGGCTGTGATACCGTTATTACGGCAATTATTACTTCCCCCGATTATTATACCGTTGATACTTTGCTTGACCAGCCGACTTGTGCTGGTGGACAAGATGGTAATTTGGAATTATTAGTCAGCGGAGCAGTCGCACCATATACTTATAACTGGTCGCCAGTCGCCAGCTCAACCAGTCAAATTACCAATGTACCAAATGGTTTCTATGATGTCACCGTAACCGATAATGTCGGTTGTGATACGATGATGACGTTTCGAGTTTGGGAATTAGAATTGATATTAGATAGTTTAGATGATTTTATCATTCAGCCGCTGTGTTACGGTGATGCCAATGGTTCAATTACTGCAACCATCGGAAATGGAGCAGCACCTTACACGTTTGATTGGGGAAATGGTCCAATTTTACAAAACTCTTTACCAGATTTACCAACGGGAAATTATTTTTTAACCGTTACCGATAATAACCTTTGTCAAGGTCTATTCGATATTTTTCTACCACAACCAGATTCATTGGATATTTGGTTAGAAGGGTATAATATTTCTTGTTTTGATGGAAACGACGGACAAATTACCGCAAACGTCACTGGCGGCGTTGGAAATTATAGTTATAACTGGAATCTAATTGGTGGTATTGATAGCGTATTGAATAACTTAATTGCAGGTTTTTACAGCGTTTCCGTTACTGACGGCAATCTTTGTTTTATCAATGACACCATAACTTTGACACAACCAACACCTTTAGTCATAACAGGTTTTGACGTAATTGACGCAACGTGTTTTGGGTATAATGACGGACAAATTACCGTAAATGTCGCAGGTGGCACACCACTTTTTAGTTATAATATTAATTTAGATACGACTTTTCAAACGTCCAGCACGTTCAATGATTTAGTCGCAGGAACATATATCGTGAGTATTCAAGATGATTTGGGTTGTGTTTTTGAAGAAGCCGTGACTGTAAATGAACCATGGGAATATATTATTGACGCAGGAGAAGATGTGACGATAGATTTAGGACTTGTAACCGATTTATTAGCACAAGCAAATACTTTAGATTCTATTCTTTTTAATTGGTCGCCAATCGGAAGTTTAAGTTGCAGCACTTGCCCGAATCCAGTTGCATTTCCTGTAATTTCAACGACTTATACGGTAACTTCAGTAAATCCAACAGGCTGTCCAGCAAAAGATTCTGTAACGATTTTTATAAATCCAGACAAGCCACTTTTCGTACCAAATGCCTTTTCACCAAACGATGACGGCATCAACGATTATTTCTATGTCTTTGGTAATCAAGCGATTAAGATGGTTAAAAACATGATGATTTTCGACCGTTGGGGCGGAAAAGTTTTTCAAGCTCAAAATATTCCAGCCAACGATGACCAATCCGGTTGGGATGGAAATGTACGAGGAAAAGCAGCTACGCCACAAGTTTTCGTATTTTATATCGAAGTCGAATTTTTAGACGGTGATATTGTTATTGTAAAAGGAGATGTGACGGTGACGAAGTAGAAAGTTGGTAGTTGGTAGTTGGTAGTAATCCGTGTCGGTTTTTAAAACCGACACGGATTTTTATTTCTAATTCACTGACACCTAAAAATTTTATTTTTATCGGTACTTTTATTCCATTATTAAA
>Ga0136555_1000595_pt1 | contig 14002 bp, 23 predicted proteins | sample AntRauTorckE5432_FD_104927 | JGI IMG/M metagenome (GOLD analysis project Ga0136555, IMG submission 104927) | Saline lake microbial communities from Rauer Islands, Antarctica - Metagenome Torckler E5 #432 | ecosystem: Environmental > Aquatic > Non-marine Saline and Alkaline > Saline | place...
GGTCGAGCCAGCCGGGGACGCCTTCGCAGGGTGACCATCGGCACCGCGACCATCGGACCGTGCTCTCCCTGGCGCTCGTAGTCCACCGCGCCCATAGCCTGCCGTACGGCTCGCTTGGCGTCCTGCTCAGTGTAGTAGCGCGGTCTCTCGATGACATCGGCGTACTCCCAGCACTCATCGTCAGCGTCGGAGGACTCGATCACCACCCTGGGCTCGCGCAGTGTCCAGCGCCATGTGGTTGCTTCTGCCTTCGCGACCGTCTTGCTCGTCGGTCGCGCTCGGGGCCAGTTGCTGCACGAGTCGGACACGCGGATGGACGAGAAGGCGAGGGATGGTGCTGCGTTGCTCACCCTCCGACTATGGGGTCATTCCGTGGCGACGTCAAGCCACATTTTTCAGGTGCAGCGTGCCGAGTCCGAGCACCCACCGACGCGGCAAGGACCCCTGCCCACGACGTCCGCCACGGCCTGCAGCGCTCCTACCATCGACAGGGTCCCAGGTCTGCCTGCTCTTGCTCCCAGGCATCGTTGCGTCGTCGGAGCCGGCGCTTGCGGGCGATGTCGTCGAGTTTTTCCGAGATGACGAGATCTTGCCTTTCAAGGTTTTTCGCGTAGAAGGTACCTGATGGAGAGCCACAACCACCCCGAAGCTCTTGAGCAGCTTCGGGCGGATCGTGTGGAAGTAGCGTTTTCGCCCCTTGAGGAGACAGCAGTCGAGCTTTTCGGGCTCAAGGTCAACCCTTTCAAAACTGAAATCCAGCCCAGAGGCTGGATGCGGAAGGGAGACGCACCCTTCCCAAACCCGGATTTCTACGATACGGGGGGCTCCCCCACGGATGTTTTCTACGACGCCGGAGAGCTTTTCATCGAGGAAAGTGAGGCCCGATCTGGCACCGTCTTGCTCCATGAGCTGTGCCATTTCATCCTCGCAGACCGCTCGAACACCCTCGACAAACCCAACTGGGGCCTGGACGCTGGGAACGCGGGAGAAGATGACGAGACCCACGCCTGCATGTTGGATTTCTTTTTCGGCTTCATGAGCGGTCAGTACAGCTACCGAGCTGTTTGCTCGATCATCGACGACTACGGCTTTTCCGTCGAAGAGGACTTGGCTCACCTTCCCGGAAGACCGCGAAACGGGTCGTTTCGGATTCCTCCCAAAGAGCTTTCCAACTTCCTGTACAGGTGTGCGAAGGAAGTCGGTAAAACCCGCTTGGGTCGGAAGCTTGCAAAGAAGCTCGGTATCGATCTTACGAAGGTTGCTATCAGATCAAAGTGCGAAAACGAATCCTAATGCAGTGCTTCGACCTTCTCACGGTTTTTAGTTCACCTTCTCCAGCCCACCGCGTAGAGGAAGTATGAGCAGCCTTGCCAAGACACTTGCTGAGCGCAACGACGAAGACTACAAGAAGGGCGACGTTCACCAGGCGATCCTGAACCTGGTCTACGACCACTGGCGCAGTCGGAAAGGTGCGACCTACGGAGACGCGATTGCCTGGGCTGAGCTTGAGTTGGGACCCGTGGCCGCTTTTGCGGTTCTTTTCGGCAAGTACAACTACCAGGTCTGCAATGGCGGGCACGACCAATACTTCGACAACGGGTACGCAAGCGGAGGTGGCCGAGTTTCCCTTTTCGGAGATCCTGATCCTGTCCTCGATTTGCACAAGAAGATGGTGAAACTCTTTCGAGAGCTGAAGTTCGATTCGACGAAGCTCGGTCGAGAGATTCTCGCGATCCTTGAGGAGTTCAAGGTGCAAAACGTGGAGGGCTTCCACTACGAATGGGATGAAGACGAGGAGATCGAGATCGAGGTTGAAGACCCCGCTTACCTTCAAGTGGAGAATGGCGACACTCTCGACGCCCGCTACTACAATATCAACGACGCCTTCGTGAAGCACCTCAACGAGCGCTTCACGAAGGCCCTCACCTGATCCGAGAAGGTGTGTCATGAAGACACTCAATCACCCCAAGGCTCTTGCTACGCTTCGCGCGGAGCGTGTGCGGTTGCCTCGTCGGAGCCGGCTTGAAGCAACCGCGATCAAGCTGTTCGGGATGAAGGTTTGTGTCTTCGAGGAGAGCGCGGTCTCTTCGGCAAACGTACGCCGCCGCCTCTGGCCTCGGGATAAGGAAGCTCCGAAGCCGAGCCCCGAGCTGTGGACCGTGGGGGAGTCCCCCACAGACGTCTTCTGGGACGATGGAGAGCTGTTCGTTGAGAAAAGACAGCTAAGAAGCGCCAACGTGCTCCCTCATGAGCTGTGTCATTATATCGTGGCTGCTCGTGGGAAGAAGCTCGACCAGCCCAACTGGGGTCTTGATGGACCGCACGGATCGGACGACGAGATCTTGTGTTGCAAGCTGGAGTTTTTCTTTTGCTTCATGAGCGGCGCCTACAGCTACAAGCTTACTCGTCAATACATGGACGAGTACAACTTCTTTGAGGAGGGGGAGGTTGGCACTGGGTACCAGTACCGGGGGCCAACCCGTGCTGAGATCAAGGCGCGTTTCGTCGACTTCATCTACGAATGTGCCGTGGCGGCGAAGACGTACCCTCTCGCGCGAAAGCTGGCCAAAGAGTTGGGGATCTCCTTCACCAAGAAAGCCATCAAGGAGACGTGGAGCTGATGCTGACGACCAAAAGAGCCTCCGCCCGAGCAGCAAGAGTGGAGGTTTTCGAGGGGGAGCTTCACGTAGGCACCATCATCAAGCAAGGGCCAACGTCTTTCTGGTGGGTCACCCGATACACGGGAGACTATGCTGACACCGAGTTCCTTGCGATGAAGGCTATCGAAAAAGAACTGGAGTGATTGTGGCGTTCCTTCACCGTATCCTGCAACATCTCATGCGTAGGCTCGAAGAGCGTATGATTCGGCGCCTTCTTCGTCAGCGCGAGGAAGCGTGGGCCGAATCAGGCCGCTACAGACAAGCCTTGGGGCTGAAGGTCGGAGAGTTTCTTGAGGAGGAAACTTAGTGAGAGTTTCTTCGATTATTCTTTTTAATGGTGAACCGCGTAGAGAGATGGAGCATTCCCATTGGGGATTTCACGGAGCGAAGATGAAGATGGATAAGTCGTTCGGCTGGCCACGAAAGTACCTCACCAATGCCTACGGCATGCCTGTGAAGCTCTCTAAGTGTGGGCTAGCTCAAGTCGTCAAGATCTCGAAAGAGGGCTCTGAGGTGTCGGAGTTCTTGCCTATCCTCTCTGGAGAGGTGCTCCCACGGTACTACCGTTGGGGAGACGCCGTGAAGGCCCTGGAAGCCGCCCTAGCCGGCGAGGACCTTCCCAAGGTCAAGAAGCCGCGGGTGCATCAGGTCCAGGATACGTACGACCCAGAGACGGAAGGCTACGGCTCAGAGGAGAGCTGGAAAGCCACCTTCAATGTGAAGGTGGGGAAGGACCCAGAACCTTGCCCCTTCGCGTCTCTAGGACTCCCAACCGATGCGAGTTTCGCAGATGTCAAGAAGGCATACCGGAAATATCAGCTCCAGTGTCACCCGGATCGAGGCGGAGATAAAAGTCGCTTCACGGAGATCACTGAAGCCTACGAGAAAATTCAATCTGCGCAGGCAGCCTAGCGTTACTAGCTCCTACAGGGATCGCATTCACTACTCGCGTGCAGTGGGCCTCTACGCGGCTCGGACATGCGCTCTTCGCCGGGTACACCTTGCCCTGGTGGGTACACCTTGCCCTGGTGCTCTGCAAGCACGGGATCCATGTCGACACATGACATCCTCTCCGTTGCAACAGAAAAGACCGACTACGGGAAGCCCCGTAGTCGGTATTTTCGCCAGTCGCAGTGGCCACTAGGCCGTAGCTGTTTCTGTCTTTTCGAGGTAGTAGACTCGACCACGACCTTCGCCCTCGCGAGCGATCTCCCCCTCGCTGAGGAGCATCTCCATGGCTTTGCGTGCGGTAGGAGCATTCACGCCGAATGTCTCGGTGACGAGACCGGTGCTGATGGGTTCCCCTTGCCTCTTCATCAAGCTCAGGATCTCCTTCGTCAGTTGTACATAGTCTTGACGTACCCGGCCTGATGCCTCTTTCTTGGCGGCTTTCTTGGCGGCTTTCTTGGCCGGCTCGCCCGCTCCGTCGCCCCCTTTCTTGGCGAGGCTCTCACCTTCGAATTCGGGAGAAGGCGTCGTAGCTCGAAGCTCGTCAAGGGTAATCGTCTTCATCGCGTCAGCAACTTCAGGCTTGCTGGCCGATGTGATCACGCTCAGGAGGTCTTCCAGAGTCGAGTTTCGCTCGCTGAGGGTTTGCAAGATCGATGCCTTGAGGCGTGCTAGCTGGTCCTGGACCACTTCGTTTTCAATATCGGTAGCGAATTCAGTCATGGTTCTTTCTTCGTTTGAGGGGTGGGCGAAATTTGCCGTCTCGACTCACTACGCCAACTTGGTACAAAAGTGAGCAAGGGGATCAAACCTCTTCCGGGAAGTGGAAAGCCTTTTCCAACAACTGAACGGTGAGCTTTTGGATACCGGGCTTACGCGACTCTCGTGGCCCCGCTACATTGAGGACCCGGATTTTGTTGTCTTTGACCCAGTGCTCGATCCGCCAGGGAGCATCCTCGTCTTCCGGGTCCACCAGCAGCATGCGGGAGCTTAGCTCCCGTGCTATTTTGGTGGTCAGCCTCGTGCCAGGAGTCATGCCTTGCCTATCTGGAGTGACGATGAGCGTCCCATCCGCATCCTTGATGTTGAGCTTGGTGCGGAGCCGGTACCCATCCGAGGGGTCAGAGGCGCTGTATCCGTGTTCGAAGAAATCCTCTGGGGAGAGGACCGTCAAGTTGTACCGGTCCGAGATGGCCCCGTCTTCGGCATGTCTGCCGGGGGGGCACCACCCCCCATGGTCTATCTCGTATTTGATGGCGAAGTCGAGAGCAGCCCGATCGACACCCGTTTGTCCGCCTGAGCAAACCTTTGTAGGTCGCGCAAGATGTACCCGCTTCATCGAATTCCCCCAGTGCTTGCGATCTGTGCAGCATCATCCAGTTTAATCTGGAGCACTACTTTTGGACCGCGGGTTTTCGATGAATGGGCGTTTTGAAATCCGCTTTCAAACCGCATGCGAGCCTCTCTACGCACCTGCCCCTGCGCGAGCTACGCATAGGTGGGGCTTCTGCTTGGTACCACTTTTGGTGTACCGTCGTGCGCGTGACAGGGTACTCTGAGGGAATGGTCTTATCCCACCCTTTCTTCATCAAGAAAACTCGCCCCAACGCCATCGTCCCAACGTACAAGCACCCCGGAGACTCCGGAGCGGATCTCCATGCTTGCCTAGATGCGGAAATGGTCGTCGCTCCTGGAGAGCGAGTACGGGTCCCAACGGGGATCTCGTACTGCATCCCGAATGATACAGAGATTCAAGTTCGACCTCGCAGCGGGAATGCCTGGAAAAAGGGCGTTACGGTGCTTAACTCTCCCGGGACTTGCGACGCATCCTTTCGAGGCGAGATTCTCGTCATCCTCTTCAATGCTTCGAAAGAGCCTTTCCACGTGAGCCCTGGGGACCGGATTGCGCAGATGGTGCTTTGCCCCGTCCTTAAGCTGCCCATCAAAGTCGTTGAGGAACTTCCGGAATCTGTCCGAGGCGACGGTGGCTTCGGATCGACGGGGGTCTAAATCGTAGCCGACCCCCTTGCATCCTCTGTGGAGATCGTGTACCTTCGATTTTCACATGTTGCTTGCACGAATACCCGCACGAACCGAAGCCCCCGCTACTCGCGGAGTGGGACTCGTTATCGTTATGCGGCTCAGCAGGCGCTAGCGAGATCGCTATCCTGCTGAGCGTAGCGAGGGCTCCTTTGGGCCCGTAACTCAGTGGTCAGAGTTCTCAACTTATAATTGAGTGGTCGTGGGTTCAATCCCCACCGGGCCTACCAGAAGAAAATACGAGGACGTATCGGCCTGGTTTCCTAAACCAGACACCGTAGCTGGATGAGGTGGGTTCGAATCCCTCCGTCCTCAAACCTGCAGGATTAGCTCAGTTGGTTAGAGCATCTGCCCGACATGCAGAAGGTCGCAAGTTCGAATCTTGTATCCTGCACCACATACTCTGAAAATTTAGTTTTCGCCCTATCGCATACCTTGGGTATGGGAATGGACGTCAGTTGCCCGCATTGCAAAGGGACTGGTGATATGGGTCTCTTTAGCTCCTCCAGGTGTCGAGTGTGCCTGGGCATTGGACACATTGCCCTAAACACGCTCCCCGAAGTCATGCTTTATGAGTGGATGGAAGGGTTCATGGACGAGGACACCGACGATATGTGGCTCGAAGACCAGCTTAAGCGGCTCATGGATACCCGCAAAAAACAACGTGACTAAGTCGTACCTACGTGGACGTATCCGCGACATACACTAGATCTTCGATAGGGCTCCACATGTGATGGCGCTCGTATCAAAGGCTAAAGTAGCTTCAAGGCACCTTTTTGCTGCAAACTGCAAGAAGGTAGAGTCCGGGGCTCGGAAAGAGTACCTGGACGTCGTGTGGGAGATGTATGCCAAAACGTACGCCCGCATTGGCTTACACATCGCGAGCCCACAAGGGCTACTCAAGTACGACGTTTGGGAAGTTTGCTTTGACTCGTCTGGCAATCCCGTTCAGTTCACCTGTTTCAAGAAAACCCCTTACGGCTTGAAGTCAGGTCTTAGCGGTCATGACGGATCTGTTGAGGGGAAGCGTTATGCCGTGGACGGGCTGAGAACGAAGTTCAAGAAACCAGGCTATTTCGGGGAAGTCTCCCACAAAGTCCTGGAGATAGTCTTGGCAGCAGGAGCCCCCGTGGTCTGCGCCGTTTATGCCCAGGACGTGCTGAAAAAGAACATCAATCCTGTGGATAGCCTGCTTTACCAAAGGTCCCTTCCAGGAGTCGGGAACGTGACGAAAATGATGGTAGGTAAACCTAAAGGCGTTCCTACCACTAATGTGAAGTCTCCTTCTTGCCCGATCCCGAACGGCGTCGAGACTCGGATGGCTACAGAGGAGGAGGACTTCTGCGACGAAGACTCGCATTTATCGTGTTTAGCTTTAGAGTTTTGACTCCCCGGCACGTAGAGGTTACGTGACTCAAGTAATTTTTCTTCACGGTTTAGAGAGTGGCCCTCACGGCTCCAAGTATCGTGCACTTTGCGCCGAGGGTTACGAGGTCGTAGCTCCAGACTGCACAGGCGTCATGGACGTGGCCGAACGAGTGCGACGAGCCCACAAAGCGTTGGAAGCCTGCGCAGGTCCGGTCATCGTGGTGGGCTCAAGCTTCGGAGGCTTGACAGCTTGCTTGCTTCGAGAGACTGAGAAGGTCTCCGGTTACGTGTTGTGCGCTCCGGCTTTGCATCGGGAAGAGGCCGTGGACGCCATCCCTCACTCGAATACTCGAATCGTGCACGGCACGCAAGATGAAGTGGTGCCTGTGGCTGCCAGTCGAGAGTTTGCTGCCCAACACCAAGTGGAGCTTACAGAAACTACGGATGGGCACCGCTTGGCCGGATCAATGTCAGAAGTGTTGGCCGCTGTTCGAGAGCTTGCCGAAGGCTAGAGAACAATCTTACCTAGAAAAAGGTACCGAAAAGGCAGTAGAAGAAGGTTGAGCACCCTCATCAGCAGAGGCGTGTCTACTTTTACAGAGAATTTCCCGCGAAAGCCACACTCAAGAGCGATGTCTCCGTACCTAGATTTTCCGACTTCCACTCGGTTGGTGACGAGAACGTCGACCAACTCTCCCGGAATTTCTGGTACCTGCGACATGCTAAGACTCTACCGATGAAGACCCTGTGCGGCCTCCCCTATTTCGAGGATGAGCCTATATGTCACGTGTTAAACGTGGAGGGATACGCATGGACAGCACTATCAAAGAGAGAATCTCGGCTCTCCTAGAAGAACTACGCTCTTGGGGTCACGACGAAGCCCAGCACACGGTACAGGAGCTTGCAGAACGCTTTGGGTTGACGAGCTTCGTTGTTCACCGTATTGCAAACGCCGAAGGGATCAACATCAAAAGCCGGGAAGACCAAGAGCAAGGCAGCCTTGTCGACTCAGGCGCCGAAACTCGGCCCCGCAATGTTGCGGACTCCAACGAAACAGCGCAGAATCCGGAACACCGAGCCCTCGACGAATACCTTTCAGAGATGGAGACTTGGACCTGGAAAAAGCCGGACTAGATCTCGACGACCCGAGGAGGGTTGTTGGGGCGGTACTTGCCATCACAGATGGACGCATTGACGTAGGTCACCCGGCTTCTAACATAGACGCCAGAGCCTTCGTGAATGTGGCCAAACGCGTGAGCCTTGAGATCCGGCAGCTGCTGGACTCTCTTGTTGAGTTCTTCGCACCCTACATGCACGTGGCGATGGGGGTTACGCATGCCTGGGCACGCATCCAAGATGCCGTGAGGCGGGCCATGGGTGACGAGCACGTTAGTATCCTCGGGGATGTTAGCCCACATCCTCGCGAGATCAGCTCCCCGAGGAAGGTTGAAAGCCCAGTTGAAGAACTCGGGCTGCCAAGGGCTGCCATAGAGTTTCACACTGTCTAGGGTAACGGCGGAGTCTCGCAGGTAGTGAAAGCTGCTAAGAAGCTTCTCCGCGTTTTCTGCGTCTTGCTCCAGTGGGATGTCGTGGTTCCCCGCAATCACAACCTTGTGCTCGTGTGGAAACCTCCCGAACCATTGCGCGAAATCCTCAATGTTGGCAAGGTTGGATTGCCCACAGAAATCTCCGCAGTGGATCAAGACGTCGCCCGCGGGAACCGGGTGTTTCATCCTCTCGTGGAGGCTGTGGGTGTCGCTCAGGAAAACGAAACGCATAAATCAACCTACCCCCATCCGAGGAGTAGAACGTGGGGATGAAAAACCCCTTCCTTACATACGCCAAGGAAAACACTAGAAAGCTGGCGGAGTGGGACAAGGAGGGTCAGCTCAGAGACATCCTCCTCCACCTGGGCCGCGCTGAACGCAGCCTTTTGCGCAGGAGCGCACTATTTCCGTAGTCGTCTAGTGTCGGAAAAGTGACTTCAGACTTTCTAAGAACTTCTTCCACCAAGGGATAGACTCCATCTTAGACTCCACTTGCACAACAGGTTGTACCTGTCCCCAATCCAAGCGAGCCCTCAGCATCCCTGTCGAGATGATGTGGGCACCTGTGCGCACTTCGACGGGAACAGAGATCTCATCGGGAGCGCAAACATTGCAGACGGTCACCTGGACGCCGTCAAGCTCGATCTTCGTTTTCCGATCGTAATCAGTGCGACCGCAGCGCGGGCAGGGCTCAATCATTTACTTGCTCCATCTGTGCCTCAAGACGAGTCGTCTTGCGATCTAGGGTCTGTGTCTTAGCATCGAGTTTCTCGATGACCTCTTCGAGCTTGTCGATGCGAGAGGAGTATTCCTCTAGGAAGCGAGTTGCCACGTACACCGTGATGGTACCCGACAACACAATTGACGTGAGGACGACGGCCAGGAAGTGTCCCAGATCAAGCTTGCCTCCAGCCCCTCTAGGAAGGTCAGGGACATGGATGATGATCGGCTGGATCGGGGTACCGTCATCTCGAATCGCGCTTGGAACACCAGCCTTGTCTGACAGCCCCCGATGTTTGCGGTACTCCACCATCCTCTTCTCCCTCACAGGAGCTTGGCTATAGCTTCATTTTTGATTCCAGCTTGCGTAGAGGGTACAACCAGAGTGAGAAACATGATCTTGGCACACGGCTCCTTTCTTTGCCCACTTGAAATTGCTGCAATCCTTCCTGTGATCGCCACAATTTGGGCTCTTCGATACAGCTTGGTGACCCGCATCTGGAGCAGGGTGCGAAAGCTTTTTCGTCGAAAGGCTTGACTTTCATCCTCCCCGCCCTTATTGTTCCCCCCCATGATCTCCTGTCATTGACAGTCAGCCCCTTGAGGGACCTTCAGCAACTGGCTCAGAGACAGACTGTCTCGCAAGTTGCAACAATTTCTGCTCCTATACGCCTCAGAGACTGAGCGCGGACCGTAATGACGTCCGGGACGTGGGTTTGAATCCCACTAGGAGCGCCAAGACTCCTAGACTCCTAGCAGGTCTAGGAGTCTTTTTTGCGCGGTTACGTCAGTTGGTAGACCCCCTGGGCCCAATAGCCAAGGAAGCCGCAGGTTCGAGTCCTGCACCGCGCTCTTGCCCAACCGGCTGCGCTTGTCGGATTCGGTCCTACAAGACCCACTACGTCATCGTGCGGGATGATTTGAACGACGTTGGAATCGTTGCTGTTCAAGTTGTCCACGCTGCTGGCGAGTCCTCTCCAGGCAAGTTGGAGAAAGGGACGCACGCGGTGGTCTTGAAGACACCCGACGAGCAAGGACTGCTCGAACTAGAGCAGTCCTTGATCGAGGCTGGCATTCCGCACGTAGCGGTTCGTGAACCCGACAAACCTTGGAACGGATCCTTGATGAGCATCGGAATCAATCCCAACACTCCCCGAGAAGACCTTCGCCCTCACACCAAACACCTCAAGCTACTGAAGGGGCTTCGTGTGCGAATTGTAGACTTAGACTGTTAGTCCCTGCCTGAGGGTGAGCTGTGCACAGCTCGAAGAACGGTGGAGCCGAGTTCAGGGCGTGGTATCTGGCATAGGCAAGGTGGAAGTCCTTGCCGCCAATGCGCTGGTAGCTCAGTTGGCAGAGCATCGCAAGCTACGTGCTGCCCTAAAAAATTTCCTTCGGGAGACAAGATGAGAATCAAGCTCAACTTGAAATAGACCAAAGGCACCTGAAGGTTCGAATCCTTCCCCTGTCACTATTCCCACGACAGGGTGGCGGAACTGGTAGACGCACTTCCTGAGAGATTGGGAAGGTTCGTAGGTCGATAAAGCTGAAACTATCTCTCCCAAAATCAGCACACGTCAGAAACTAGCTCTCTCTCTCCGAGCTTCTCATCTGATCCGAGGTCGTAGGTTCGAATCCTTACCAGGTGCAATTTTTTATGCACCTGTAGCTCAGCGGTAGAGCGCGGATACTAAGACATTAGGGAAGCAACATGTCGTGAGCTTGTTAGTCTGTCCCCCACATGTTGTGTGTGGGGACCCCAGACCCCTCCAGGTGCGGTTACTATCCTGGTGGGGTCGCTTTTTTTTTGGTTGCCGCCCAAGTGGTGTCCGAGGACGGTCCTCGCAAGATTGGGGTATTCTAGAGGGAGGCCCGTGGACACGCTTGACTCCAAAGACGTCGTCGTTCTTGACGACATCGAGACGACCAAGCCTGACGGCCCTCCACCTGTCAAGTTTGACGATCGCATCACCCACCGCGTCCCCAAAGAAGCGGACTCCCCTACCGTCACCGACTCGCTGAAGCTGCCCAACGGGACAAAGGTGGGACGATACCTTTTGCGCCAGATTGTGGGCAAGGGAGGTATGGGGGTTGTGTATGTTGCGTGGGATCCCGATCTCAATCGTCGGATCGCAATTAAAATCCTCAAGCCTTCCCAAGATGGGGAAGACATTGAGTCTGCGAAGAAGCGTCTCCTACGAGAGGCACAAGCGATGGCTCGAATCGAGCACGGAAACCTTGTTCAGGTGTTCGATATCGGAACCTACCAGGATCTAGTATTTATCGCTATGGAGTTCGTGGAAGGGCGGACTCTGCGAGAGTGGAAGGCGGAACTCAAGCCTGAGGACTGGCGAGACATCTTGTGGGTCTACTCGGCTGCCGCACGGGCCCTACAAGCTGCGCATGATGCGGGTCTCGTGCACCGCGACTTCAAGCCCGACAACGTGATGCTCGGCTTCGACAACCGGGTCCGGGTCATGGACTTCGGTTTGGCACAACCCGTGACCCGAGGTCTTCCCAAGATCACGGAAGAGATGCAGTCTGACGCCTTTGAGAAGACGCTGACGAAGACGGGTGTCATCATGGGGACCCCAGCGTACATGGCTCCCGAGCAGTTCGTCGGTGAGCGGGCTGACCATTCTACAGACCAGTTCAGCTTCTGTGTTGCGCTCTTTGAAGCCCTGTACGGCTACCGACCCTTTGAAGGTAAGAACCTGACGGAAATCGCGAAGTCCGTTCTTCGGGGTCAGATCAGGCTTCCGGAGAAGTCTCATGTTCAGGGCTGGGTTTTGGACGTTTTGCTTCAGGGCCTTCAAACCCACCCAGACGACCGCTTCGGGTCAATGGACGATTTGGTCGATGCACTGAAAGGACCACCCCGAAAAGAAGCCCGACACCCCTGGCTGCTGTATATAATCGTAAGCCTTGTGGCGGTAGCGGGCGTCGGGTTCTATGTGTACAGCTCACTACAGTTGAGCACGTTTCAGGAGGAACGGGAACTACGGGATGCGAAGATCGCAAGGCTGGAGAAGGAAGTCCTCGAACTGGAGCGGGTTCCGAAGATGCCTCCGACACCAGGTGGCTTTGTCGCGCCGGAAGCCGTTGACAAACTTGTTCGCGCCAACGGTGGCGAGGTTGCCCTCTGCCGAGAAGCTGGAGACGACCCGCTCCAGGGTACGGTGGAGCTTGACGTCACTGTTGACGCTATGGGCAAGCCGGAGAAGGTTGTCGTCTTCCGCAACATGACCGTTGACGACAAGGTTGGTCGCTGCTTGGCGGGGATGGTCATGAACTGGAAATTCCCAGAGCCAGAAAAAGGACGAGCCCAGTTCCTGGTGCCCATCCCTGTCTACAAGCCGAAGTGAGAAACTTCGGGGCTTTGGTGACGGCTTCTCCCCAGGACTCCCCAGGACTCCCCTCGGTAGACCTGCTTCTGCTGGGGATCTCGGCTGCCCCGTTCTCGAACGGGGGTTGAACGCAAAGCCCTTGCTCCAAAACTGTTAGGCAAAGAACGTCAGGAAACACCCTGGATCGCCTTAGATACCTCTAAGCCCCGTCTCCCCCCAAAGCTAGGGATCTAGGTACGCAAAAATAGCGGAAAAGCTATCAGAAACCCTGTTTAGAACGGTGTATCCCCCGCCCATTCTTGCTGTCTTGGCTCGAAAAGCCCTTCTAAAGCTCTTCTCGTCCTTCACTTTTCCGCTTGTTTCGCGTAGAGATGTAGACACCATCGTCAAACCAAAGGATCGTCATGACTGAAACACTCGCCAACGCATACGCCGCTAGTATCATCGCCTCCCGAACGCAGCCCACAAATGAATGGAATGAAGAGATCGCGCGCTTGGAGAAAGCTCTCCGGTTCCGTCCAGAGGCTATCGCGGAGGCATGGAAGATGGCCGGGGAGCGGATTGGACGCTAAGAGGGCTTGACAAGCTTCCCTAGGAAGGCATCCCATCATGACGGGTTTTCTCACCCTCTTCAGCCTTTTGCTCGCATTTCAGCCATCCCCTGTAGCCTCTTCAGAGGCTCGACCTCCAACCGTGAGGGTGCTAGACCCATCCAAGATGGAGGCAGATGAGCGTACAGCCCAAGGCATGTACGTGGACGGTCAAGACCTCTTCCACGAAGAGGAGTATTTGGAGGCCGTTGAAGCCTTTCACGCGGCACTGTGGGCTGCGAAAGACCTCCCAAACACTCGGCGAACACAAGGCATCCGGCAAGCTTTGCACTGGAATATCGCCAAGGCTCACGAGCGCGCGTTCACTGTGGAGAAGGACCCTACGCATCTTTACCGGGCTCTGGACCACTATGTGAGATACCAAGACCTCGCGCACAACCTTGCCGATCTGCTCGACGGGCACCTCGCTATCGGTCGGATGGAAAGTAAGATTCGGATCTACAAAAACGTTCAGAAAAAGCGGACTCCGAATTCGAGGAAGAATCCACGGGATGCCTTTTGGCCCGTTGAACCTCCTGAACCCCCTGATGCTCCCGAGGTCTTGACGCCCCGGACGACGGACCCAAGGAGCAAGAGCGCTTACCGCTTGGGTATCGGTCTCCTGAGCGCTGGTAGCGTGGCTCTGGGAACGGGTGTTGGCCTCATCTCCTACGGGTCTACCCTGCGACCTCGCGCGGAGAAGACCGTCAGAAACCTGACCGACAGAGATCCGATGCACCCTGCGCGATTTGCAGGAGACTCCTTTATCGAGGATGAAGCTA
>Ga0136555_1000614_pt1 | contig 13826 bp, 9 predicted proteins | sample AntRauTorckE5432_FD_104927 | JGI IMG/M metagenome (GOLD analysis project Ga0136555, IMG submission 104927) | Saline lake microbial communities from Rauer Islands, Antarctica - Metagenome Torckler E5 #432 | ecosystem: Environmental > Aquatic > Non-marine Saline and Alkaline > Saline | place...
GGTTCAGGATTAATTGAAGGAGATATTATCTTGAGAAATAATGCAGCGAAATGGATAAAATTTTCTAATTCACTACGTTTACGTTTATTGATGGGTATATCAAATAAGCAAGATGTTTCGGCAGAGATTGCAGCTTTAGCAAGTTCAGATTTATTATCAAGTAATACTGATAATGTTACGATGACATACACGGGAAGTTTCCCAAATGAGTTTCCATTATTGCCTTTAAAAATTGGTGATTTTGATGCAGTCGCATTAGGAACAAGTGCTTATGATGTAATGACTGGTTACAATGACCCTCGTTTGACTCGCTATGCTCGTCCAAATGATGGAGATTATACGAATGTAATGGCAACCAATTTTTCGGGTGCGATTAATGGTTCGGAAAGTGCTTCTGCTTGTCCAAAAAATGGTTCTCGATTAGGTGTCGCTTATTATGATTATCCTAATCAAACGACGGCTGCGATGTTGGAAATTGACCGTGCAGAATCAATTATAATGACGTATTCAGAAGTTGAATTTTTATTGGCGGAAGCCGCTTTGAAAGGTTATACAACGGGAAATATTGAAGCACATTATAAAGCTGGTATTGAGTCTTCGATGACTTATAATCAAGTGGATTTAGCACCATTTGGCTATGCTGATTTTGAAGATTATTACAATACTTCTGGGGTAACTTATGATGAAGGAATAGACATTTGGGAACAAAAATGGTTGGCGTTATTCTTCCACGGTTTAGAGCCTTACTTTGAGGTGCGTCGTTGGTTGGCAGAAAGTAATAATGACTTTAGTGCCATTCGTTTTTTAACACCGACTTGTCAGAATATAAATGATAATTTATTGCCTGTTCGCTTTTTGTATCCTGGTGAGGAGCAGAGTTTGAACAACCAAAACTATACAATTGCCATTGATAATTTAGGTGGTAATAATAGTTTTAATGCAAAAATGTGGTTGTTAGATTTTTAATCGAATGACTTTTGGTTCTTTGACTAATTCCCTGACCGATCCTAAGAAATACTCCTCAAGAAAACTGGGGTAAATTAGGGTGTACTCTGAAGCGAAAATTTTTCGTTCCTCAAAATTTGCTACCTTTAAGGTGTAAGTAGTTAATTATTAATATTAAAAACCTCCCCTGAACGAATGGGCAGGTTTTAATATGGTATTTCACAAAAACAATTTCCCTTAAAGATTGGTCATTTTTATGGGATTTCTCAAAGAACCACTTTTGCAAAACCTGTTGGGGCTATTCAGCCTCAACAGGTTTAATTTTAAGAAAAAATGGCATTAAATCAAATGATTTATTTAATGGTAATCGGTATTACAGGCCCGATTATCATTTTTTTAATTACAAGGCGATTAAAAACGGTCGAAAATAGACGGAAACAAAGTTTGCGAAAGCGGAAAAATATTGGTTCGACAACGACCGAAACGCCACTGGAAACTTCAATTAAGTCTATTAAAGCAGAAGGTATTGAAAGTATCGAAACCCGATTTTCGATTATCGAAACGATAGTCATTACTGTCTTAGTTTTTTTGTGGATTGCTATTTTGGTAATTCCGTTTTTGAACTTCATTCCTGCAACTTTAATCTCTGTTATTTTAGGGTCTTCGGCGGTCATCTCTGGTATTGCTGCACGGCCAATTATCGAAAACTTTATGGCAGGTGTAATTATCACTTTCAATAAGCCTTTTCGAGTCGGAGATACCGTAATTATTGATGAGCAATATGGTACGATTGAAGATATTACGACAACACACACGATTTTAAAAATTTGGGATTGGCGGCGTTTAGTCATTCCAAATAGTACAATGATTGTAAAAGAATTTATAAATTATACTATTAACGATAGTTATATCTGGCAAAAAGTCGGGTTCAAAGTCGCTTATAATACCGATTTGGCGCATCTAAAATCGTTAGCGATTGAGATTGCTACGAATAGTCCAAACCTTGTGGGTGATGAACCGCCTATGTTTTGGGTGATGAGTTTGGAAGATAATCATTATAAATGTTGGATAGCTGCGTGGAGCGATAGTCCTGCGAAAGCCTGGGAATTAGGCAATGACATCAGGAGCGCGTTAATCGAGGCTTTTCAGCAACATGGAATTCAAACACACGGACATATTATTATGAATGAAAGTGATTTTATAAAAAAAATAAAAAATGAGTAATAAAAAAAATAAGTATTTTGATATACACCCACCCGTGTTTTATCCAGCTTCCATCATCATCGTCTTATTTATTGCCTTGACGCTGATTATTGGAAAACCGATGGAGGAGGTTTTTGTTAATCTTCAATCTCAAATTACGACAAATGCAGGTTGGTTATTGGTTTTGGTTGTAAATATGTTTTTGGCACTCGCCGTATATTTTTCTGTTAGCAAAATTGGTAAAATACGTCTGGGCGGTAAAGATGCCGAACCTGAATTTTCGACTTTCGGCTGGTTTTCAATGTTATTTAGTGCAGGTTTGGGGATTGGTTTATTGTTTTTTGGGGTAGGAGAACCGATGATGCACTTTTCTAATGATGTAATAAATGAAACGCCTGGCACCGCAGAAGCGGCAAAAAATGCAATGAAATATACCTTTTTGCATTATGGTTTACACGCTTGGGCGGTTTATGCAGTTTTGGGTGTTGCCCTTGCATTTTTTGCTTTTAACAAGGGTTTGCCGTTGACTTTACGCTCCGTTTTTTATCCACTTTTGGGTAATAAAGTCAATGGTTGGATAGGTAATATGATTGATACGATAGCCGTTGTTGCAACGCTTTTTGGTTTGGCAACTTCACTTGGTTTAGGCGTCGGACAAGTATCCTCTGGTTTAAATTATTTATTTGGTACAGCCGATACCGTAGGTTTTCAAGTTTTCCTAATTGCTGCAATTACAGGAGCAGCGACGATTTCGGTTGTCATGGGATTGGACAAAGGCGTGCGCGTTTTGAGTGAATTAAATATGCGTTTGGCAATTGTCTTTTTGGTCTTGATGTTAATTTTAGGCCCAACGGTTTATTTGTTAGATAGCTTCATTCAAAATGTTGGGGTTTATTTCCAAAATATGATTGAATTAGGTGCATTGACGGAAGTCTATCAGGGTACGGCTTGGCAACACGATTGGACGATTTTTTATTGGGCGTGGTGGATAGCTTGGTCACCTTTTGTGGCAATGTTTATCGCACGAGTCTCAAAAGGTCGGACGATTCGAGAATTCTTTTTGGGAGTCATGTTAGTTCCTTCATTGTTGACTTTTCTGTGGATGAGTGTTTTCGGTGGTTCTGGGATTTATTTAGAGTTGCAGCAGGGCATCAATATTTCAGATGCCGTCAATGAAAATATTTCAACGGCTTTATTTGTCATGTTAGAAGAATATCCGTGGAGTACATTGATGAGCTTTTTGGGCATTATCTTAGTCACGAGTTTTTTCGTTACTTCATCAGATTCTGGTTCTTTGGTCATTGACAGTATTACCGCAGGCGGAAAATTAGACGCACCCGTTGCACAACGGATTTTTTGGGCGTTTGTAGAAGGCGCTGTTGCAGCAACTTTGCTCTTAGGCGGTGGTTTGAATGCCCTGCAAACCGCATCAATTGTGTCTGGTTTGCCCTTTGCCATTATTCTGATTATAATGTGTTTTTCGCTGGTCAAAGGACTGCATGAAGAAGTTCGAGCGATGGAGAAAGCTGAAAAAGTTAAGGAGCGAACTGCTTATCAAAGTATTATTACGGATTTGGTGAACGAAAGAAAAACAAAATAATATGTTATTCAAACAAATATTAGTCGCCTTAGATTTAACAGAAATGGATGACTTCCTACTCCGTTATGTTTTATTTTTGGTCAAAAAGTTTAAAACAGAAAAAGTTTATTTTGTTCATAATATTAAACGGTATGATTTGCCCGAAGCGATAGACGAACTTTTAATCGAAATCGGCAAACCGTTAGAACAATTGATAACAGAATCCTTAGCGGAAAAGGTGGAAAGTATATTTAGCGAAAGCGATATAAAGCCGTCTATTTTGGTCAAACATTCCGACTCTACTGCACACACCTTGACGGATGTTGCGGAAAAACTAAAGGTCGATGCCATTGTTTTGGGTAAGAAAAATGCCTTTAAAGGAACGGGGCTTCAGGTAGATAAAGTCCTGCAATTGACGAATCAGTCGGTCTTGTTAGTACCTGATTGGGCATTTAATAATAATATTACCAATTTAGTCGTCCCGATTGACTTTTCAACGCATTCTAAAAAACTCTTAAACGTTGCTCAAAATATTGCAAATACCGCACCTGCTAATATGGGAGCTATCCATGTTTATGAATTGCCTCGTTGGTTTTTTCCTTATATTCCGGAAGGAAAAGCGAATATATCTTTATTAAAAGATGCCGAAAAATCGTATCAAAAATTGGTGGATTCAAGGGATTTAAAAGGTACAAAATGCGTGTTTTTGTCAGGCAAAGATAAGGGTGTTGCCAAGACGATTCAGGCATATGCCATTAAGCAAAAAGCAGATTTTTTAATATTAGGCTTGAAAGGTAAAAATCAATTTACAGGTTTTCAATTAGGTAGCATTGCCGTAAAAATCAGCCAATTAGATTGGCAGATTCCTATTCTATTTGTTCGATAATTTTTTTTAAATCTTGTCGGTTTTCTTCAATGTTTTGGAATAAGCAAAACCGACACGATTTTTAAAATTACCTCTTATATAATTATTTTTGGCTCGAAATTACTTCAATATAACCGTTTTCCAAACTATAGCATAAATTATGACCTTAATAAGCTGTTAACCAATCTTTTACATCAAATCCATCTTGAACTTCCGCCAAATTCACATCTACTTTCACCAATCGTTTACTAATCCGCCCATTCATCGCAACGTGTGCATCGACTGTCACAATTGGCTCTACAAAACCGTGTTTTCTTTCATATTCTTTTGCCAAAAAGTGAGCAAATTGCAAGATAAAATCCGGTTGAATCGCCATTTGTTTTTCTTGATAAAAGGTTAAATAATCACCGTTTACAATTTCAGATTTTCGCTGTGTTTCGCTGTCTGCAACAGTAAAAGTAGCCATACCACTTTTTTCAACTAACATCACTCGCCATGAAAAGCGGTAGCCTTCCTCTGACCAGAAAAGGTGATTTGGATAACATAAATAACGAAGGGGAAAGAACACTTGAATTAAAATATAAAAAGATAAAGCAAACTTTAGAAAGTTCGCTTTTCTTCGGGTATTGAAACCTAAGAAAAGACCGTCATTCCGACGCAGGTCGGAACCTTCTAAATGTAAGGACTCAATTTTAGGATTACTACTTTTTTGATTTTGCTCGTTTTTGAGTTGAATGCCGTTGCCTTCGGTAGATTCCGACTGGCGTCGGGATGACGGAAAGGTCTGAATTTTTAACACTCGAATAATCCAATTATGTATTTTCTCATGCCATTCCCCCGAAAAAAATATTAAAGTCGATAAAATCATAATCGCTGGAAATAAACCAATATTAAATAACAATTTCGTCATCACATGAAAAACGATAACGGCAATGTAAGCCAACGGTCGAGTCTTACGATTTAATAGAAAAAAAGCAATCGTTAAATCGTAAAATGCACCGAAGTAGCTAAATAAAAAAGCGGTTTCTTTGAATTGGAAAAAATAGCCTAAAATTGGGTAATTAGAACGTTCAGGCAGCCAAATTGCCATTGGCATTGCATTAAAAATCCAGTCATAATTGAGCTTTGCCAAACCTGCAAAAAAGTAAACGCAAGTCAATTGAAAAATGATAATATTGATCGTCCAAGCAGGGACTTTATCTAATTTTATTTGTGGCTTTCGCCAAACGTCAATTGAGTATTTTTTATTTGCAGGAAGAAATATTAATAAAAGAGAAAGTAAAACAACCAAATAATAATGGTTCAAATAATTGGTTGCATCCAATAATTCGGAATAGGTAAAAGTGACGAAAAATGTGATTGCCGAAAGGCGATAAAATGCACCCAACATAATACCGATTGCCGAAATTATAATCAACGAATACAAGATATAGCAACCAGCTTCGCTCGGAACACCTACCCATTCAAAACCGTAAAATTTAAAGAAAAAAGTCGGTTCAACGTATAGTTTTTGAATCCAATCAGATAATATAAAACGAATTGCACCGACTGCCATTAATGCACCGAAAAGCACTCGAAAGGTGATTAGAGGATTGATTAATATTGGCTTTCGCCAATTGGTGAATGTGGTTTTTATGATTGAAAGTGGCTTCACTTTTTTTGTTTTAGATATTCTTTTTTGAAATAACGTATAATTCTGAAACCCAAAATAAAACCGTCATTCCGACCTACGTCGGAATGACGGTTTCCACTTTAATTTTTTGATTTTGTGCATTAAAACCCTAATCTGAATCACTCGGATTATCAATATAAGTTATCGAAACACAAAGGACAGACGGCATATCCGTTTTGATATTTATCAACTGTTTCGTTACTTCATTATAAGCCTCGACGATACTTTGTGTATCACTTTCTACCAGTTCAGAAAGTGGCGTAGAAGTTCCTAATCTTGCAAGTGTTGCTCGTGCTGCTGAAAATTGTTCTTGAATTGCAGCGTCAAGCGTTTTGTCCCCTTTCATCGTGCCGATAGCTTGTAAATAATCATCTAAACCTAAACCTTCCACACCTAAATAAAAATACCAGCTCGATGTCAAAGCTTGATCCGCCAACTCCAAAGAACGACCAGAATAATAGGCTTCAACTTTCGTCGGATTAGTGAATCCTAACGTCAAAATACCTGAAGGAATACCTAATTTATCTCGTTTGATATATTCGTAATTTTGATTAAAACCATTGACAATTAAACTCAAAGAACTTCCTGCGGCTGTTCCTGTATTCGTTACAAAAACCGCTCGATAAGCGTCCCAACCTGTTGCAGTTGCTTCAACACGAGTTGTTATATCTTCAATGACTTTATCCAAATATTGCAGATATTTAGGATTATTTGCAAATTGATTAATGATTTCAGTATCGTCATTTCCAACACCAAAAAGTAAATAATCTAAAGCTGGAAAACCTTTATCATAGGCATCAGGACTTGTAAAATCGTAATCCGAATTTTGGATTTTTTCATATACAATTGCCGTATCTAAAGGAAAATTATTCAAACTATTTTGCAAAAAAACGTCTGCTGCTGGGCCAAAATCATATTGCGAAACTCGTTGCCAATAATAATAAGCAGCAAACCAAGCCGTTTGCAATTCTTCTAAATTTGTTGCATTTATGGTCGTTTGAAAGTCATCATTTGCCAAATTTAATTCATTAACTCTTGCCTTCAAATCGTTATAACCAGGAATAATCAAATTATCTGCAAGATTGGTAAACATCGCTTCTTGGTCAAAATCCGTCTCGCAACCTGTCGTTTGAGGGTCATCTGAACATGATGCAATTAATAAAACGAACGCTAATAAGGTGAATATTTTTAGTGTTTTCATTTTCCATAAACTTCCGTCATTTCGACCTAAATCGGAACCTCCTACGGGCAGCGGAACAAAGTTTCGAAAGCACAGATTATAAAATTTGTGACTTCTTCAATATTGAGTCCTTACGCTCGGGAGATTCCGACTTACATCGAAATGACGGTTTTTATTTTTTTAAAAGATACTTTTTTTATAAATCATTTTTTACACTTTCCAAACTATAATACGCTGCCAACTGATCTTTTGCGGCTTGTAAATTCGCTTCGGTTACGTTGTAAAAATTCATCTCAGTGAAATTAGAATTTCCTCCGATCTGTATCAATAAATCATTCACATTTGCAACCGTTACTTTTTTATTCGCATTGAATTGTAAAGAATAGACGAAAGCTGCTACCTCTGAAAGAGAGTGATTACGAAGTGCATCATCATTGAAATCATCAATTGCATTATTCAAATAATGAATCGCAGTTCCAACAGAAACCAATTCCCAATTCGCTTGAATTTCAATAATTGCTTCATCTCTTGCCGTCAAATCGTCATTAGAAATAGCCGCACGACCTTTCAAGAAATTATCCATAATTCCTGCATTAGTTCCCAAAAGAGCATCTCTTCCATTAGAGTATTTTCCCCAAAATACTAAACCATCCGTATTCGTTGGAAAATCGATTGGAACAGCTAAGTAGCCAAATGCCTCGTCCCAGTGATGTTCCATTTCAGTTCCTTCACCTGCTGCAACAGTTATATTATCTACATTCATTTTATCTGAACCTAAATAAACAGCCGTTGATTGATAATACAAACAGGCTCCCATTAATCCTTTTTCAATAGCTTGTGTATATTCTAAACCGTTTCCATTCATTAAATATGCTTTCAAACCGTTTAAACTTACCACAACTCCTGCTTGGCCATTTGAACCACTTAATGTCGATTGACTTGCTGTTTCAAAATCATCAAATAAACCTTCAAAAACAGCTCGTTGTGCTTCAAAAGTTTTACTTTTCAGCTGCTTAGAATAAGTTTGGACAAACCCTGCATTCGTAGCGTCATTTTCAAACATTGCTCTTAATCTATCCGCACTTACTGCGTTTCCTGCTGTATTCGCAGTTTTCATATAAGTTGTCATTTCAGATAACATTGCCAAACGCTCCGTTTGTCCACTATAGCTTACATTTTCGAAGTTATAAGTCGTTGGAATCGTGTACATTTCAGGCTCATCTTCCGTACAAGCAGCAATACTTAATAGTAGCATTAAAGATAAAATTTGAAGTAATTTGTTCATAGTTTTTACTGTTTTTTTTTATTGAAAATTGAAACTAAGTTTATTTAGACTTAATATAGATAACTTGATCGCAAACATAAAACAGGATTTCCAAATGTCCTAATTTTTAATTAGATTTTTTCTAAATAAGGCTTTTTATCTTTCGTATTAATATAAAAATTAATGCGAAAGATGAAACATTAGTCATGCTTTAAGGTTTAATAGTAATACTATCAACTTAAATCATCACCTAAGAAAATGCTTATGAAAAAGTTTATTTTTACCTTATTTTTTGCGTTTAGTTCATTTGCCTTTTTGCAAGGACAAATTCTAAATCTAAATCATGCAATTGTACAATCAGACCCTGAAACTTATGGTCGAGAATTGCTTTTTTACTTGACGCAAGCGGATAACCTGATGCTGCAAGGTCAGTACGAACAAGCGATTTTGAGCTATGATAATGCGATTGCACAAGCACCTGATTTTGCGGAAGGTTACATTCGCCGTGCGATGGCAAAATATAAATTGAGTCGATTTACCGAAGCACAGGAAGATTACACGATTGCAACTCGCTTGAATCCTTATGCGGGCGATGTTTTTGGGTATCAAAGTGATATGCGAAAATTACAAATTTTGGCTTTCAATCCTTTGAAATTCATACAGTTACCAACGTTGAAATATCGTTTACTGCATTACCAAGAAGTTTATCATACGAACTTTGAAATAGATGAAAAATTAGAAGCTGAACCAACGGAAAATTACTTGATTCACAAGGCTTTACATTACTTAAAAAATGGTGATTTGGAAACGGCTTTGGCAACTTTAAATGGCTTAAAAAATTCAGAAAACTCTATTATTTTTGATTTAAAAGGTATGATTTATAATGAAAAAGAAGATTGGGAATTGGCGGAAGTCAATTATCAAAAAGCGATTGATTTAGATGAAACTTATGAACTTGCTATTTTAAATTTGAGTATGCTAAAAGTACAAAAAGGGGATTTAAAAACGGCTTTAGCATTGGTAAATAGGGTGATTACGATAAATCCTGATTTTCAAAAAGCGTATTTTTATAAGGCAACCATTTATAAAAAAATGGGAGAAAACGGAAAGGCTTTAGAGGAATATAAATTAATGGAACAACAAGAAGATTTTGTCAATTATGAGATATTTTTGAATCGGGCAATTGCTCAAAAAATGTCTGGCGATGCGTTGAGTGCCTTGTCAGATATGAATAAGGCAATCGAATTGCAGCCACAAGATGCAGATTTGTACAAACTTCGTGGTAATATTCATGTCTTATTAGATGATTATTTTGAAGCTATAAATGATTATACCAAAGCGATTGAGTTGAATAATGAATCAGCAGAAGCCTATTTTAATCGAGGTATTGCAAATATTTTAGCACACAATAGAACAGAGGCTTGTTCAGATTTTGAAAAAAGTAGCGATTTGGGCTATGAAGAAAGTGAGGATAAATTAAGCTATTTTTGTGCCTTTTAATGGGCTTTTCTGACCTTTTAGATTAAAATTCCGAAAAACGAGGAGTTTTATCTGAAAGGTCAGTTTGTTATTCGATTTTAAAATAAAAAATCAATTTATCCAACCCTTAATTTCTTGTTCCACATGATTCACGACCACATTCACTTCATATTTTTCACGTAAAAACTTTGCCATTTGGTCACAAGAATAAACCGACCGATGTTGTCCGCCGGTGCAACCAAAACTCACCATCAAACTCGAAAAACCACGTTCCAAATATCGCTCAACCGAAGGAATGACGATGCGTTTGGCATTTTCGACAAATTCCGTAATATTTGATTCTTTTAATAAAAAATCAATGACGGCTTCATCACGACCAGTTATTTTTTTGTACGGTTCGTAACGACCTGGATTGTGAATTGCTCGGCAATCAAAAACGTGTCCGCCGCCGTTGCCCGACAAATCCAACGGAATCCCACGTTTGTATGAAAAACTGCTGACCGTTACCGTTAATTTTCCTTTTTCGCCTTCCGCCTCCCCCAGTTTACTCCGATTACTCGGGGAAATCTCGGCGGGCAAATATTGATTCCAATCTTGATGCGTCGTGAGTTTTGATAAGGTTTCTTTGAGATATGGGATTTTCAATCCGTAGTCAACGTAGTCATCAAGTGACTCAAAGTCACCTGATGACTTGCTCGTTGATAATTGATTTAAAACCCAAACTACATTTTTCATTGCAAACGGAATGCTCGACAAAAAGTGCGGCTTTTTTTCGTATAAACCTCGAAAACCATACGCTCCCAAAACCTGTATCACCCGAATTAAAACGAAGGGAAAATAGTATTTTTTAAATGCCAACTCATCAAAATTTTCATTTAATTCCGCAGCCGTTTTTAAATAATGATTTAATAAAAAATCACGAGTTTCCAATGGAATATCCGCCTTCGCTTGCGTCAGCAACGAAGCCAAATCGTAAGGCATCGCTCCTCTCCTACCCCCTTGATAATCAATTAAATACGGTTCGTTTTCAAATAACATAATATTCCGAGCTTGAAAGTCTCGAAACATAAATGCTTCCCGATTCGCTTCATCCAAAAAGTCCGCTAAACGCTGAAAATCGCTTTCTAATTTCGCTTCATCGAAAGCTAAACCGCTGACTTTCAAAAAGTAATATTTAAAATAATTCAAATCCCAAAGCATAGATTGTTTATCAAATTCTGTGATTTGAAAACACCAATTTTCGTAATCTAAACCTTCGTGACTAAGAATTTGAATTTTCGCCAATTCTTCCACTGATTTTTGATACAAATCCAATAATTCAGGAGTCAAATCCTTACCATTTCGAGTCGCCAATAAATGTTGATACAAAGATAAATCGCCTAAATCTTGTTGTAAATAAATTCCATTTACCAAATCTTCCGCATAAATTTCTGGAACTCGAATCCCTTTAGTTTTAAAGTGATTCGTAAAATTAATAAACGCTCGATTTTCCGCTTCATTCGGATTAAAAGCCGCAATTGCAGTCTTCGTCTTGCCTGAAACTCGATAATATTTCCTATCCGAACCAGAAGCAGGCAAGGCTTTTAAGGTTTCTACGCTTTCGTTCGCCCAGTTTTGGAAGAGGTTTTTGATCGTTGTAGTCATTTGAAATTTTGTTTTTCGCAAGATAAAATAAAGCCTTGCTTTTCAAAAATTACACGCTGAATAAGATGGATAAAATTATTTTAGGGTTCCCTAAATTATCCTAAAACCTAAAATATAGACTTCCGCTTCACTGCTATTTTTATGTAAATACATATCCTAATGAAGTCTCTTTTTTATCCTTTTCCTATATTTTTTGCCCGAATTGTTCCCTTTAAGTATCTTTAGATTTCGGTCGTTATCGGTTTAAAACGATTCGTAATATGTTTATTATGAACTCTAACTACTAAACACTTCGTAAACTTCGTATTTCCGAGCAATCAGTAATATGACTTGATTTTACCATCGGATTATGGGTAATTTCAAACCGAAAATAACTACTTATATTTCATTCAACAAAAGCGACTACACCTAACTATTGCAGAAGCCGCCACCGTTGTAAAACACGAACTAATTAAAATAAAAACCATGCACAAAATAATTTTGATTCTGATTGCAACCATTTATTGGAGCTCAATATATGGACAAACGCCTATTGATTCCATTTTTGAAAATAGCTACAAGGTTTACGAATCACAGCGACTTCCGAATGGAATGTACCGAGATTCTAAATTATTTAGTGGAACGGATTATCATCCTATTTCTATCGCTAATACTGGAATGGGACTCATTGCGCTTTGTATTGCAGATGGCATGAATTGGATAAATGACGCTCCAAATTTAGCTTTAAATACGCTTAAATCCGTAACTGGTCATCACCAAACTTTCAATCCTGATAGAACATCAAATGGGTATTTTAGACATTTTATGGACATTAATACAGGACAACGAGCTTGGAATTCTGAGTACAGTACCATTGATACGGATATATTAATGTCGGGTGCTTTGTTTGCTATGAAATATTTTGAGGACGATAGTATCACTCATTATACGATGGAATTATGGAACTCAATTGATTTTGAAGCGGCTATTGAAAACCCTAATACTGGAAAAATTTACTTGTCCATGAATGCGAATGGAACTGGCGTTTCTAATTCATTGACTTCGCCATATAGTGAATATATGATTGTGGCTTGGTTAGCCAAAAACGCAACGGATACACCGAGTAGTGTCGGTAATCAATTATGGAATAATTATTATGGTTCGCCAAATTTATTACCTAAGGTCACTTATGGTGGATTTCAAGTATTATCAGATAATCCGACTTCTTTTTTATCTTCTTTTACACATCAATTCAATTATTATTTGTGTAATTATTTTACAACTTCGACCGACTATATTACCTTTTTTGAAAATGCTCAAAAAGCAGATGCTGCATGGTGGAGTTTTAATAATAATCAATATGAATGGGGATTGGGAGCAGGAAGTGCGATAACGAATTCATATCAAGCAAATGCAATAAATAATAATATTGACGCTATCGTTTCTCCCCATATTATAGCCGGATTTATACCTGTAAATCCAAGTGGAAAGAATGATTTATTGACTTTATGGAATAATAATAAAGGAAAATATCTACTTCCTTCAGGAGCGTCTATTTTATGGCGATATAGCAAAAATGATGCTTTCTGGCAACCGAATGAAATCATTGGGATTGATTATTCTACCATGCTATTTGGACTTGCGACCTTGCCAGAATATTTAGGCGATTCTTTTTTTATTACAAATAATGATTTCTTTTCTACTCCTACGACAAACACTACAAATTTGAATTCAAAATCAGATAAAAATATGGTTATATATCCGAATCCTTGTACTAATTCTTTTCAGATTTCTAACCTGAATGAAGATAGAAAATATGTCATTTATAATATTTTAGGTGAAGAAATACAAAAAGGCATATTTTTTAATAATAGAGCAGTTGATATTCAAAATCTACCGAATGGGCTGTTGTATTTCACAATATATGTTGATGGAATTAGAAGTAGTACTTTTAAAATTATCAAAATTTAGGCAATATGAAGAATTTACTTTTTTGCCTGTTTTTAATGATAATTA
>Ga0136555_1000620_pt1 | contig 13792 bp, 13 predicted proteins | sample AntRauTorckE5432_FD_104927 | JGI IMG/M metagenome (GOLD analysis project Ga0136555, IMG submission 104927) | Saline lake microbial communities from Rauer Islands, Antarctica - Metagenome Torckler E5 #432 | ecosystem: Environmental > Aquatic > Non-marine Saline and Alkaline > Saline | place...
ACGCACCTACTTTCATTCAAATTTTAGAGTGCGACTGACACAAGCATCTTTTACACCCCTTAGACCCGAATTGGCGTCCTTTGTTACAAAGGTGGATGATTCTGAAAGTGGTGGACGACTTGCTTTGTTGTTTTCACGCACATTACAAGATGTGAAAGTACGACATAATCCAAATATTGATTGGAACAGTTTGATTCAGCTCCCCAGCTTGCAAACCTTAAGGCTGAGTAGTAACCAACTGACGACGATGCCCGAGTCCATTGGTAGGCTCTCCAACTTGCAGGAATTAGATATGAGCTTTAACCAGCTGGCGGCGGTGCCAGAGTCTATTAGTCGGCTCTCCAACTTGCATACATTATCGCTGGGATGTAACCAACTGACGGCGGTGCCCGAGTCCATTGGTCAGCTCACCAACTTGCAGACATTAGATCTAAGGGGTAACCGACTGACGGCGGTGCCTGAGTCGATTGGTCAGCTCTCCAGCTTGCAGGCATTATTGCTGAGTAGTAACCAACTGACGGCGGTGCCCGAGTCCATTGGTCAGCTCTCCAGATTGCAGACATTATATCTGAACGGTAACCAACTGACGGCGGTGCCCGAGTCCATTGGTCAGCTCTCCAGCTTGCAGATATTATATCTGAACGGTAACCGACTGACGGCGGTGCCCGAGTCGATTGGTCAGCTCTCCAGCTTGCAGGAATTATCGCTGTGGCATAACCAGTTGAGCAACGCAACCAAGGCGCGTTTGAGTGAGCAATTTGGAAATAAAGTAGGGCTTTAATTTTATCATTTCTTGCCTCGTATTAAATCCAGCGCTGCCTGCTTTTTCTTGTCGGCAATGGGCTCCACGGGCATTTCGTTGGGGTTTTGGCGTCTTTTCCAAAAGTTACGCTTGTACACTTCGTCCAGCGGTTTTTGCTTGGCGGCAATCACGTTGGTAATGGTGTAGTCGCGCTCGTAGCCCCAGTAGCTGTGGTCATTGTACCGTTCAAAGGGATCCACGTAAATGTTGCGAAAGGCATTGGCCCAGTAGTTCAAGTTCCACGCAATCTGTCGAGCCCAGCGCTGATTTACAGTCGAATCTGGTGGATGTTTGCGCTTGTCTTTCACAGACTTGGCACAGTGCAGGCGCACTAAATCAATTTCGGACGATGTGCCGCGTTTCACTTTTTTTGCAGCGGCCGCGCTATACTTGTTGACGTAGCACTGTTGCGTAAAGAGTTCAAACAACTCTTCGTCCAGCACCATGCGCCGTTCCACCTTTAGGTCCGTCTTGTCATTAGGATAATACTGGACCATGTGAGAATACATGGATATGTCGGCAAAGAATGTATCCCACACACCTTTGGTTTGTTTGCGGCGTTTTTCCTCATCTTCATGCGGCACCGTCTTGCCACCAATGCCAAAACAAAACTCCCCCTTGAAAAAGTCAGTGTCACTCAACACCACTAGAAAAATGAGTGTAGCAATGGGTGATTGCACGCCAGCTTCCACAAATTCGGGCGTGGCTTCCACTTTTTGACAGAGTTTTGTCAAATTAATGTACTGCAGACCAGGTGCTTTGCCCGCTGGAAAGAGCGCCTTTTTCTTTTTGCTCTTGTAAGGCAAACACAACCACTGTTCGTGTTTGTAGTTTTCAGGACCCCTGAAATCTTCCAATGCGCGCAGCATGCCAATGCTAATGGCGTCTCCGTCGTTAATGTACGCCATGTGCGTGCGGACGTCAGGAAAAAACCGCGAAAAGAAAAAGACGGCATTGTCCGCCTCGTGAATGTCATTCTGCATTTCGGGAATTTCGCGACGATCCACCGTGTGGCCAGCGTGTTCAATGCAATAGACCTTGTTGAATTCGGTGCGCTCCGGCGACAGGGGCAATTCCATTTCACACGACCACGGTTCGAGTATCACGCGCATCTTGGCTTGGTTGACGAAACCTTTTGTGTCGAAAACTGATTCGTATTCGCGCACCTCGCGCTGTTTAAAGGGTAACCCGTCGATGAAGAGCATTTGACCCGGCCTTTTTGGGCACCAATTCAACAATGCATTTGCAATCCTTGGGTACAGCTCATACTTTAAATTGCGCGAATCAGACGCAAACTTGCTCCAGTCAGGGTCTACGGGATGCGAATCATCTACATGCAAATGTGGTCCTTCTTCGTGCCACAGAATTTGATTGTTGATGCACTGGCGCTCGCAGTTGGGATGAAAGTACTCTGGGCCTGCCTTTTGTCCACTGGGCAAATCCTTGCATTGTTTGCACAGTTTGCAGCGTCGCTCATAGCGCTTTGTATGACACACCATCTTTTTGACGGCCGGTGACTCCTTGTCAAAGCAAATAATGACCGTGTTGGCGCCCTTGTCAAACAATTTGCTAATCTTGCCAACAAAATAATTGAGCAACTGGCGTTCCGTCTTGATGAATTCGCCAGGAAACGCCCCTTTGACCCACTGCATCATGTCTACAACCAACACACCCAATTCGGCGCTTTTCGGTCCATCAAAATCAAAGCAACTGGGATATCGGCGCTCAATGTAATCTTTGACCCATGTTTCGAGCGTCATAAAGATTTTTTTAGCCCTATTTAATCAAAAAAAAAATGTTGCCCTCTAATCGTTAATCATGCATTGTGCCAACTGTGCCCAGCCTGCTGAATTTGTGGAAAACGCGCCCATTGGGCGGTATTTCTGCAGCGCCCTGTGTCAGCTAGAAATTGCCAAAGTTCAGCCCCCGCTGCGGGTTCGTGTCATTACTTGGAATATTGCCGAAATCTCCAAGAGCGTTAAGGCCTGGCTAAATGAAGAACTCAACGGACCCGAGTGGCGTGCCATCATTGAAAAGCTCCAGTATGACATTTTGTGCGTAACGGTTCAAGAAGATACGCTTGACGGCAATTTTGGAAAAGCCCTGCGCATCTTTCTCAAAAACTACGAAGTGGCCGAGTATAGTAATGGAGCGCCTGGCAAGGTGGTGCGAACGTACGTCTTTTACACCCACCGCCACATTCAGCCCGATTCTGCCGATACAAAATCCGCCTGTTTGCTGCGCAAAGTCGCGTTTTGCACGAAATCTACAGTCGGCGTGTCGCTGCAAACATATCAGGGCATTCAATTGGTTTTCTTGGGCTCGCATTTTCCAGTGGATCCTAAAAAAGCGGATTTTGGCTTGGACGCACGCAACAGAGCTGAAGAACAAACGATTCAAAAAGTATTGGCACCTCTCTTGAAGCGTCAACCGTACGCCATCATGTGGGCAGGAGATTTGAATTATCGCGTCACCAGCAATGGTCGAGAACAACTGGACGATGAGCGCCGTCGACCCGGTGGTGCGTTTAGCGAGTTTAAAGAAGCGCCCCGCAAGTTTTTTCCAACGTGCAAACTCCAAGAAGCACCCACATGCAATCGGAAAGAGAGCGACACCTCCAAGCAACCCGCGTGTTACGCCAAGAACCGCTTGCCCAGTTTTTGCGATCGGATTTTGTTTAGAGCGTCTAAAGAAGTGCTCATTAGCAACATGCGCTACGAGAGCTACGCCGACCCCAAGGCCGTGCAAAAGAGCGATCACAATTTGGTATATGGCGACTTTTTAATTCGTTTGAATCCTCAATAGAAAGAATAAATTACTTATAAAAAAGCTCTAAATAATAATAATTTTTCAAAAGTCATAATGTTTGTGGTTTCGTTTTTATTCTTTACCATTGTGTGTGCGCAATGGCACACGCAGGTCATGTTGTACAACAATGAAACGTTGGTTATTAACCCACCAGAATCTTGTGCGTCGCCGTATTTTGGTCCATTTCATGGTATCTTGCAAAATCTTGTCGGAAATTAATTGAGATACACGCCCAATGCAGAATTTTCAGGGGTTGATTGGATCGAATGTGGATCCATGGATTGTATTATTGAAGTGACTGTAGCACGGCACTATTTTGAGTCGGATAAACGATCATTGACTTCCCCTTGCGATGAATTGTGTATTTTGGATGGCGTCGTACCTGCGGTTTTTAGCGAAGGCATCCAAGCCATTCGGTATCGGTCGTATGGTAATACCGGCGGCAATGAGTTTTACGCAGGTATTGATTCGCTAGGATCTGGCCCGCCAAGACGGGTGCAGCAGCAATTTACGTGGTCCAGTCCAAATGCCTATGCAATGGGCATGGAATGGTGACACAACGCTACAACTCGATGCGGAAGAACTCAGTTACCCCAATACGGCGGCTCAAGCAGATTTTTTTGGAAAAACGTATTCTCCCTTTTAAGGCCAATGCACTGCGGGTTACGGTGGCGGCTCGTGATGAAGAGACGTTGATTCGTCTGCAAAATATGACACTCAATGGAATACCCTTGAATTTTGACTTTCAGGCCACCCACGGAAATGTTTAATTCATGGACATTGATTGGATTACCAGACATTGGGCCAAATGGATTTGTTTTGGCAGCAGTCAAGAACGCAATCGCATTGATATTATTGCAGGAGTGAACGAAAATTGTTTGGAATCTTCAACTACTACCGATACATCGACCACGTCAACTACTACCGATACATCGACCACGTCGACTACGACCGCTTCATCAAACACTCAAACAATTCTTTTGGCAACTTTAATTCCGGCAGGAGTGCTTTTGCTCCTATGCTTATGCTGTTGCTGCTGTTTTATGTGTTCTACCAAGAGACGTAGGCGGAGACGAATCTTTAGAGATAATACCAACTTTCGCATTCCTCTGAATAGAGTTTAATTATTAAACACTAGACTCTGACAATTCCTGCCACAAAAGTACACATTGCTCGTGCCTTGCATTCTATAGCGCGGTCTGTCACTCGCGCACGCCGCGCAAAATACCAAGCGATGCTCCAGCCGCATGGGTTCCAACTCATATTGCACGTCGCCGTCAAAAGGCATGGTTCCATAGCCTACGGCGGGTTCCAGCGCCTGCACTTGTACTGTGAGTTGCGGAGACACTTTAAACACTTGCCCAAGCGCGACACCCGGCAAGTTGACAAAAAGTTGCTCCAACGCGGGCTTAAGGTCGCATGCTTCGCGCTCGCAGCCCAAGTAGCGGAAGGTAATCTTTTGAATAGGCTGCAAATCCGTTACAAATTGCACACGCACTGGCACTTTGGGCGACTGGAGCATCTTGTAGAGTGTTGGCGACACTTGCACAATGTTGGCATTGTCTACGGGTCCCATGACGCGCGCCAAAATCTTGCCATCCAACAAGGCGACCAGTGATTCAGACGCGACCGCTTGCACATAGCGTTCAAACGCGTCGCGCGGAATGTAAATGCCATACCGCTCGGTAGTGGCGTTGGGATTTTCACGAATGGTTGTGTATTCTACGGGCATGATGCCACGGACGATTCTGTGCGGCGCATCCGTCACGGGCACTTGTGGCAGAGCCGGTTTAACAACGACGACCGTCCTTTCCGATGCTAAAAATTGGCGCGCCATGTTTTGCGGTGACAATTGCTTGTCGGCGCCCGTCTTTTTGCGTAGCACAATTTCCGCCGCCAAGCGAGGGCGTGCTTCATACTTTTCAATCTCATTCTCTTCCATGTTGGGATAAATGTCCAACATGGCGTCAATAATCATTTCCGCCTCATCTTCCGTGAGTTTTGCCACTTGCCCAAGAATGACATAGGCTGAAAGTTGCACTACGTTGAGTTTACGTCGCTCGTCTTTAGACAACATTTTTTTTGTGTCAATTTATTGAATTGACACCCTTTTTATATAAATGAAATTCCCCGAACATTGGTGCCCACGTAGTGATGTGAAATATATCTATTGTCGCCCAATGCGTGATGCACTAGAAAGCCTTGCTTGTTTAAATATACAACCAGTCGATCATTGTCTGGCACAAAGCGAAAGGACGTGTCCATCTTGACAAATTCATCGTCGCGCCAGTCGACAAAGCGCGTGCCTGGTTCCATGAGCCAGCGCTGCCGAAACGGACCGGGAAACTTGTAGATACCGCGGTCGCTTCCAACGTACAGCGTATTGTCATGCGCGCGCACGGCACACCACTCGAGCGGAATGGGCACCTTGTAACGTGGCACCGATAGATGCGTATAGAGCGTCCCGTCTGCCCCGACAATGAGCAATTCCTTGTCAATGGTGCACAAGTCTACCATGTCTGTAACATTGGTTTGCACGCGCGATTCATTGTGTAAAAAATACAGCTCGCCCGTGCTGGGAATGCCGAGCACCAAATCCGTGCGGTCCCAATAATAGTATTGCAAGAAAGCAAGAATTAACAGTATAAATATAAATATCAATGTGAGCGCGACAGCAATGAAAAAAGACCGAACCGCCCCTCTCATGCGTCAACAAAAACAGTGGGTGTGGCGCGGAGCTGTAATTGCGGCCGCAATTTTGGCCGTGCTAATTTCAATTGTTGGCGCAACACTGGGCGGTCTGGCGTACACCAATGTAGGACGTTTCACGGGCGAGCACTTGATTCACTCGTCAGGTCCGTTGCCTGAAAGCCCCTATCCACTGTATTTGAATCAAGCAGCCCTGCCATTGAATTTGGAGCTGCCGATTGACTTGTCAAATCGCGTAGGCAATGTATATCGCGTGTGGTCGCTTACGGCACAACCACACACGCTGACCATTGCCGCATCGGGTGCCACGTGGGATGGAGCAAATAGAGTGGCCACGTTTGGTGGTGCTATAGGGGATGGACTAGTGTTTGAAGTAACGGCCGCTAATCGTATTGTAGTGTGGACAGTAAACAATGTAATTTTCACTTAAAAGAAGCTAATGAACTCGTTTAATCTTTTTCACCGTATCACGGCACTTGGGGCATGAAACGGTCCCGCGCTCTTTTGGCGCGTCGTTTTCACCCTCAAAGCACAATGTGCGCGCGCACCCTACGCACATGCAAACATGTGTACATGGAAGCACAATACAGATGGGCTTGTTTGTGAGACAAATACAACATGATTCGTCATCTGAGGCTTCTTCATCGTGTTCCGTCTCTTTCGAGAGGGGACCTTCGACGTACTTGATATCTTTTCTCTTTCCACTGGGGCCCATAGCAATCACACCACTACCACCACCAAAAGTATTTACAGTTATTAAGCGCACACTTTGTCCCCGTGTGATGACATATTCAATACAGTTGTTTCCTTGCCAAGTGTTGTTGTTTCCCGTGATGGTTGCATTGGATCCAACACCCTTGTTGTTGTTGCCAGTAACCGTGGCGTTAGATCCAGTGATTGTGTTTCCATGCCCAGTGACCTTGGCATTTGAACCAGTAATGGTGTTGTTGTTTCCAATAATACTGGCATTTGAACCAACAATGGTTTGCCCACTCCCTCTTACTCTTTGATTTGATCCGACCCTCATTTTTTAAATTAAAAATTCAAAGTATTAAAGATTTACTAAAAAAACAAGTAAAGGAACGATTTGAAAAGACCCGTATTCCCACCTATGTTGGATGGCTCATTTTTGCAGGACAATGGAGTATGATTTGGGTATACTACGCCTATGTACCGTCCAAACCGTGGTTTATTCATTCCATTGTGATTGGTTGTTTCGTGTGGTTTGTTCTCTTTGGCTTGGTACAATTGCTGCGTTTCTCAAAGTACACGCAAGAGCTGCTGTACATTTCCCTGTCCTTTACGGCCAAGCTGTACCTGACGTGGAATCTATTGACGGCTGCCGCTACCGCTTAATTGTAATAAAATAGCCATTGACACGCGTCACTACAAAAGAGTAGCAAGCTTCCATTGGACTCGCGATAGTGCGCAATGTCGCGGCAACGCACGCATCGATATTGTGTCGGTACAAACACGTAGTATTCATCGTACCACGTGTGCAGACGCCTGCGCCACTCACGTACAATGCCGTCCCACGAACGCTTGGACCGCTTTGTAAATTTGTAAGGCACGGCAATCACGGGCACCTCGCGCTCTGGATCATCTCGCCATTGCGCGTAGGCCTTGTATTCTGGTGTATTTTTTCCAATGTCAATTTGTTTTTGGCGTTGCGCCAAGCGATGAGCGTCCGTCTCCATGCTTTTTACAACGACGAGCCCATTTCGTCAATAAGTAGATTACTTAGAATAATGTGGGTTGGTTTCGTGTCCATAAAGCGTTCTACTGGACCCTGATGCTTTCTGCAACTTGTCACAGTAAGGCCCTCCCGTAAACATACGGCATACTGAGCGTTTGGGTCCAATGGGCCCGTATTGAAGCACCTGTAACACACGTGCTCCCTGCAGTCTTGATAGTCGCACCACTGATATAACATGGCACCCACTATCGGTTGTTCACACGCTCCACATACATTATTCATGATTTTTTAATTAAACTTGGCGCGACCCCTCCTGTTAATCTTATTTTTTTTGATACGTCGCAAATGACGCACTTGACTCTTCAATTGCTGGATTTCAAGATGCATGTGCTTGACCATGTTGACCAAATCAGGCACAATCATGTCCTTGTGCAGCGAGTGAAAGTCGTCATGACCGTGCGCTTTGCGCGTTTTCACGGCAAATGGGAAATGCTTCTTGACTTCCTGAGCAATGAATCCGTGATGCACCTCGTCTCCGACCCACTTGTCGACCGCTTGATAGGCGCGCTTAAATTTGTAGGACACGGCGTCCAAGTGCATAATGCGCTTGACGGAATCCAACATGCTAATGGGATGAATGTTTTCTTTCACGCGCTTGTCAGACGGAGGGTTCACTGACTGCGCGCAGCCAGTGCACCCTCCTACGCCATTGACAAACAAATCTCCAGAAATTTCAAGCTTTCCGGTGATTAAAACGTCATCATTCAACACGAGATGTCCGGCCGCCAAGTTACCTGTTGCAACTGGCTGACCAATAGCTTCGTTGCTAATGGGCGATTCCAAAGAGATACGTTCACCCGTAGCAAAGCTTCCCGTTTGCACGCGCAGCGTATTTCCGGGCAACGATTGAATACGGCCTGGGTCGACAATCAGGTTGCCCTCGGCAATGTGCGTGAGACTCGCGTTAATAAGCAAATCTCCGCCGGCAATGAGAGTTCCGTGCTCATCGTTCAAGAGCAAGTGTCCGTCCTGCAGCTGGGCGCCGTCGGCACCCGAAGAATTAAAGGCCATGGGCAACGAAGCATTGTTGAGAACCATGGCTTCCAGCGAAATGGCTTCATCCACGCCAAACGTTCCAGTGCGCAGAGACAGCACGGGTGTATTGACGCTAGTAATGCGCCCGCCACCTACATCAAGGCCCGGTCCGACTTGGAGGTACGTGTCTTCCGTAACAATAGATACACCACTGCGAAGAGTCAAATCTTCTCGAAAATTGATGGACGCTGAAAATGCTTCAGCGGCGCCCGTCACATAATTGATTGTTTCTACAGAAGTAGCCAGCCACACACTAGGTTCGCCCGAATCGCGCACGAGCTTAAAATTGTCGGAGCGAATGCGCACCGCTTGTCCGCCTCCACCCAAAATGTTGATATCGCTAGCACTGTCGAGCGTCATGGCATTGGCAGCATCTACATTGATTAGTTGCACCCCACCCGTCAGAGAGGTTAGAGTGTATCTTCCAGTCGCCGTATTGACGATATCGCCCACAGAATTCAATCGGACGACTCCCCCAATACCGCTGGCTTCAATCAAAACTTCACCACCACCCAAGGATCGCAAAATTGTTTGGCCCGCAAAAAGAGCACCGTTTCCCTCCAAAACTAAATTCTGCGCCCGAGCAAAAACGCTTCCAATGGAAAAACTGGGCGCTCCAAACGACACTTGCGACGGAATGCTTTCCAAAGGATTGCCCACTTGCAACAAAGCCGCACTGCCCATTCCATTGGAAATATCGGCGCCTTGCATTTGCAGGCGGCACGGCGAAAAATCTGGGCACGCCTCAACCGTCCGGCACGATGGGTCAATGGTGGCGCCCGCCGCACAGCTAAAGGTGCTGTTGACACCCAAGTTGAAGCTGTTGGTCGCATTCACCTCATCAAAGGCAATGCTGGAAATGTTGAAACAATCGCAAATGCCATTGTCACCTGTGACGCCCTGAATGCCTTGAATACCTTGCGGGCCTACAGAAAATTTGTGAAAATATGAAGAACACGATTTGAAAATATCTTACCAGATGGACCAGACGGGCCTAAGAAAGAAAGAATGAGCAAAGAGTGAAAAGACGTCCGCTTATTGTCATACCTGTAGGACCGATTGGGCCTTGCAAACCCGGATCGCCTTTGGGACCAATAAATCCAGGGGGACGTAAAAAAAGAAAGGTCAGTCATAAAACAAGAAATAAATAGTCACTCATCTTGTGGACCAGTTGCACCAGAAGGTCCAGTTGCTCCCGTTGCACCCGTCATACAGCCAGGATTCAGTAGGCACATGCCTGGATCACCTTGAATGCCTTGAGGACCGGGCCTGCCTTGCGGACCTGTTTGACCTTGCGGACCTTGTTCACCGCGCGCGCCGGGAGGACCGGGAATAGATGGGCCAGACGGGCCGCTAGGACCGACGGGGCACGTCAGTAGTGAACAGTCTTCTCCTTCTGTAATTTTGCCCGCTCTGGTAGGATCTGCGCGATTGAAAGCCAATCCAATAATCATAACTGCTGCAATGGAAATAAGCGCATAAATGACAATGGGCCAAATGAGGCTGGATGCAATGGGCGTTTCGTCCGTGTCTGACATTTTTTTTTATCAGTCATAACAAGGGAAATTTATTAAATATTATATTTTCCTTGTTTACTCTGTTTTTTGGTGATCTAAAAAGGCTCTTCTAAAGCCGCTGGCAATGTAATCACTGATTCCCGGTTGCGGATTGCGCACGTATCGCACTGGTATTTCTTCTTCTTCCAAGTCTTCCAAATCTTCTTCTCCTTCTCCATCATTGTAAGCACCTTCCCCATCCAACACGAAACTTCCTTGCTCTTCACCCAGTCCCACAATGGCATCGTACCACGGCAGTGTAGGAAACAGCAGCAGTATAGCGTGTCCAATATTGAGCAGCGCGGGCACAATGGCCAAAATGAAAATGCCCAAAATAAAGAGACCCAGCAACAGCCAGGCGAGCGTACCAATACTGAGGTATCCGCAGAATTGCATGCGCTCCAATTGTGTGGGCGACGCCATTTGAATCAAATCGCACGTGTCGGCCACTTGCATGGTAAAGAAGGGAATCCACTGAAAGGCGACATTGGTGCTGATGCCTCGCATAATGTCGCACCACACGCTACCAAAGATGCGCTGTCCCCAGTACACGGCCGACTCAATGGGCGTAGAAATGCCCACATCCACGCAATTGATGAAACCCAAGCGATTGTCGCACGTGGCGCACTGCGAGGGTCCGTTGATCCATGCCAGCGGAATCCACTCGTAACACATTGCAAAAATGTCATCGAAAATGCGAATAATGTCGTCCCACAGGCACTCTGGCAGCGTCGGAAAGATATTCAGTGGAATGGGCAGCACGGGGATGGTAATGCCCACGCCCGACAACTCTGACGACGGAAAGAGCACCAAACACGCCGGTGAATAGTGCCACGCGACAATGGCCACAATCAAAATGTAAAGCACAATATTGACCAAGAAACTCAAAAAGCTTAGCAGCTGCGGGAAGATAAAGGCCAGCACGGCAAAGACAATCAAGTAAATGAGGCCAACGCGTACCAGTGCTGCCCCCAGTCCAATGCCAATGCTGCAATTCAAATTTTCGGGAAACTCGCAGCGAATCAAAAAGGTTCCCCAGTATCGCGCGCCTACGTCGGGATAGTCCTTAATGTCAGTGTTGGGATTGCTCACAAAGTTTTGCAAGTCTGCCAAGAAATTGTCGAGCGTTTGAAACAAGTCAATGCCAAACAAATTGCCCACCCACAGCAAGAGCTTGCCAATGAGCGACTCGCGCGGCACTGCCCGATTGTAGAGTCGATGATGCACACGCGTGCGCGCTTCCAACGGAATGTAATCAATTTTGGGTCGCGTCCAATTGCCTGAACCCGTCGTTTCGCGTCGCAACTCGTGCTTTCCGTAGCGTCCATAAAAGCCACCGCGGCGCAAGTGTGACGTGCGCTCCAAGTACGTGCGCACCGAAGAGTCGCGCAGGGTCGGAATGTTTTCCACAAAATCATTCAAACAATAATCTACCATTTCCGTCGCCAAGTTGACGGCGCCGTCAGCAATCAAGCAACTGCCATTCAGAATGAATCGATCGTGCACTTCGCGACTGGTGTGATGGGGCCACAGCGTATGCGACGCTTGATAAAGAATACGCCAGCCCGCTTCCACATTGGACTCCTTGCGCTCCGTCCACTTGGGCTCACTGGGCAAAACGGTCACGTCTTCAAAGACGGGCGGGTTAAAACGCACCGTGGGCCAGTGCAGCATGGGGAATGCGTCCCGCACACCGCGCCACAGCGTGCCGTCCCACGCACTTTTAAGCAGCGGGGGTGTGGGTGGTGCATACGTGTTGACAAAACGCGCAACATTGGGGCGATGTTCATCGTAAAGCACTTGTGATTTGGTCACCAGTTCATCAGTCGCTTCGCGCAACTCTTGAATGCTTTCCGTAATACTGGGCATCTTGTCCATAAAGTGCGTGACGCTCGCTTCGTGATACAGATAATTGTAGTAGCCAGAATGCCACATAAACTGGTGCATGTCCAAGCGCAGCATGACATTAAAGACGGGCGAATTCTGTTCCGTAATGCCCAGCTCTTGCTCGTAGTATCGTTTCACCAGACGCCCGCGCGAATTCAGAATATTGTAGTATCCGTCGCGCTCAATCTTAAAGGCGCGCTTAAAGTTGTCGGCCTGTTCCGCGCGATGCGTCTCATTGTTAAACAGCGTGCGCTTGCCTTCCTTAAAGGCGTGATTGAGCACCTTGTACCACGCTTTCGGATTGTAGAAAAAGTCGGGAGGCAACATGCCACCTGAATTGCGATTAAAGCTCTCTCCCTTGCTGCGCTGCGTAGCGCACTGGACGAGCTCGTAGCGGCGCGAATAATCAATTTCCAGCCACGTCGATGGATTGCTGTCCACCAATGTATGCAGCAACATGTCGCAGTTGGTCTCGCCATTGAAATGGTCGCGCAAATACATGAGCACGTCACGCGTCGTCAATCCTTCTGGCTGCACCAATCCCGTCGTTCGATTAATACCACACAGTGGCATCATATCCAGCGCGCGGCAAAAGCACGTCACTGCGTCAGCCATATCAATGCACGCGTGCGCGTCGTCAAAACTGTATAGCGTTTCCACTTGCGCCATGATTGGATCCGAAAGGACTTCGCGCTTGTAGCCCAGTGCAAGGGGTTGCACAAAAATAGCACCAAAAGCGCGCAACACGGCAATAATGCTGGGAATAAACTGCGTAACTGCAATAATGAATGGTTTGGAAAAGAAGGACCACACCACAAAAAAGATGGCCACCACCAGACGAATGATTCCTCCGCTCAACTGCCAAATAATGGACAGCGTAATCAGCACGGCCCGCAGCAAAAACGCAGGGAAATTGCCAAAAAGCGATTGAATGAGACAATCAAAATACTTTAGCAGCGTAATGATGACACCATCCAAAATGGGCTGGCCTGGACGACACGGCACCATTTGATCATTCTTGCACATTGGCTTTTCAATGATACAGTAGGAGCGTTCGCACACGTGCTGAATGGTGGCATCATACTTGGTACCGTCAAATGTAGTCATATTCTCAATGGCCATGACGCACAGTTGGCACGCATTTTGAGCAATGCTTGTGCCAAACTCGCCGTCCAGCGGTGTACCAGTGGAACTGACGGACGTTTGTGCCAAGGCGCGACGACCAAAAGGACCCAAGGC
>Ga0136555_1000622_pt1 | contig 13790 bp, 17 predicted proteins | sample AntRauTorckE5432_FD_104927 | JGI IMG/M metagenome (GOLD analysis project Ga0136555, IMG submission 104927) | Saline lake microbial communities from Rauer Islands, Antarctica - Metagenome Torckler E5 #432 | ecosystem: Environmental > Aquatic > Non-marine Saline and Alkaline > Saline | place...
CAAATCTCCCGTGCGATTCTGTTTATAAAAACCTAAAGAAAGTCTCTGATATTGCTGATAGACGATGTTTTTCAGGTCGTATTCTAGGTGTCGAGAAACTACGATGATCAACTGACGCATGACAAAAGTAAGAATGGCAGCAAGTAAGGTCGTTCCTATAATGATAAGGATGTACAAGGTCAGATCATCTTGTAGCACTTCTTTATCAGTTATATTGCCTTTATCATAATCATTCAATAGATTAATAATCTTACCTACATACTTCGGTAAAAAAAGAGAAAGCACGCGAGAAATAATGGTCACAATAATTCCGCCTATAAGTTGCCATTTGTATTTAGCAAAGAGTACATTGAGTTTTTTAAGTTCTTTCATTTACAATCGAATTTCCGTTGGGAAAGTATTTTTTATTTGGGTGGTAAATTAAGCATGGTAAATTGCTAAATCCCTAAAATGACGTTATTTTTGCAGGCTTTTTAATAACAACTACAAAAGCTCATAAACACCTTTTTATGTCTCAAAAATTTGACTCATTAGATAAATTAATTCGTCAAGATCCTGTCTTCGGTCAGGTTTCATTTGATGACCACGAGCAAATCGTTTTTTGCAACGACAAAGATACAGGATTGAAAGCCATCATCGGTATTCATAACACAGTATTAGGTCCAGCATTAGGTGGTACACGCATGTGGCAATATGAAAATGAATGGGCGGCTCTTAACGATGTGTTGAGGCTTTCTCGAGGCATGACCTTTAAAAGCGCCATTACTGGATTAAATTTAGGTGGAGGAAAGGCAGTCATTATAGGAGATGCAAAAACTCAAAAAACACCAGAATTGATGCGTAAGTTTGGAGAGTTTGTACATTCTTTAAGTGGTCGTTACATCACCGCTGAAGATGTAGGAATGACTACCGAAGATATGGATACCGTGCGTGAAGTAACACCTTATGTTACAGGTATTTCTAAGGATAAAGGTGGTGCAGGAAACCCTTCTCCTATTACTGCTTATGGTGTTTTTATGGGAATGAAAGCCGCCGCTCACTTTAAGTACGGAAGCGATGTTTTAGAAGATAAAAAAATCTATGTAGAAGGAATAGGTAATGTAGGAGAAACACTGGTAGAATATCTGACACAAGAAGGAGCAGATGTCGTTATTGCAGATCTCAACCAAGAAAGACTAGAAGAAGTACGCGATAAATACGGGGCTACTATTTATGGTGGGAATGACTTGTATTCAGAGCGTATGGATATTTATGCTCCATGTGCTTTAGGTGCCACGATAAATGATCAAACTATTCATAAACTTACGGCATCTATCATCGCAGGTGGAGCAAATAATCAGCTGGCAGATGAGGTGAAGCACGGTGCTCTTTTACAAAAAAGAGGTATTGTTTACGCCCCTGACTTTTTAATAAATGCGGGTGGAATCATCAATGTATATGCAGAGTTGGAAGGTTATGACCGTACAGAAATAATGAGAAAGACAGAGAATATTTATACAACAACTATAGAAATTCTCAACCGAGCTCAAGAATCTGGTGTGACAACACACAAAGCCGCTCTAGAAATTGCTCAGGCACGTATTGCTGCTAGAAAACACGAACATCAAGGATAGTAGTCCGTTTTAAAACAGTATTTTTGCTTGGTTTTTAGAAATAGAAACTAGGTTTTAAGTTATTATAACTCCGCTTTCGCGAAAGCTAACACATATAGCTCGCTTAAGTAAACAAATAAATCGTTCTTATGCTTACCAGAAGACAGTTACGCATCAAAGTTATGCAAGCAGTTTTTTCTTTTCAACGTCAACGTCCAGAGGATCTTAAAGATCTTGAAAAGTTTATCAACTCCAGTATGACGCAGTCGTACACCTTGTTCCTTTATATGGCGCAATTACTAGTGAAAATTCACGAAGTTGCTGTAGACAAGCATACTAAAAAGCAGCAACGTGTTTCTAAAAGTGTAGAGCACAACCCCTCAAGACAACTTATCGATAATAAAATTCTCTTGAAATTGAGAGAAAGTGAGGCTTTAAAAGAAGCGTTAAAACAACGCAATTTAAATCCATGGCATCTGGACTCTAAATACGTTGAAAATCTATACCATAAAATTCAAGAAAGTAAAACCTTTGTTGTTTATGCGATGGATGACGAGCCGTCGGTAAAAAAGGATTTAAAATTCTTGACATATATCTATGAAGATATTATTGCACCTAGCGATGAATTGATGGATTACCTAGAAGATATCAATATCACTTGGACAGATGACTACCCTTTGATCAACTCTACTATTATTCAGTTTTTACGTAAAGTAAAGCCTACTAAGGATGTGGTGCTGCCAGCATTATTTAAGGATGAGTCAGATGCTAAGTTTACCATGAGCCTTTTTAGAAAAACGATTCTCAATATTGATGATCTTTCTGCCCGCATAGAAGGTAAAACGCCTAATTGGGACACCGAGCGTATCGCTCAAATTGATCTTGTGCTGATCATGATGGCTCAGGCAGAGTTTCTTTATTTTTCAGATATTCCAGTGAAAGTAACGCTTAATGAATACTTAGAAATAGCAAAAGATTACAGCACCCCTAAAAGCGCCACTTTTATCAACGGAATTCTAGATAATCTTTTGAAAGAATTTGAGAAAAGTGATGAATTAAATAAAATGGGAAGAGGGTTGATGTAACCTATTGTTAATGACGTTGGTTTAAATGATGTTTTTAATTACATTTGTTCCAGAATTATAAGTAAAATTAAACAAAAATAAGATGAAAAAATTAATTTTAATGGTAGCTGCTGTTGCTACAATGGCTCTAACAAGCTGTAATGAAAAAGCAGAATCTGCAACAATTGATCAAGCAAACCTTACTGCCGCTGCTGCAAACAAAGAAGTCGCTGGCAACTTTCCAGAAATGACTTTTACGGAGACTGAATTTGATTTCGGTACTGTAGAGGAAGGTACTGTAGTAGAGCATGAATACAAATTTACCAATACAGGTAGTGCTCCACTTATAGTAGTAAACGCAAAAGGATCTTGTGGATGTACAGTTCCTACATGGTCTAAAGAGCCTATCGCACCAGGCGCTGAAGGTACTATGTTAGTAAAATTCAATACTAACGGAAAGCCTAATGCTCAAACGAAGACTGTAACTATTAAGGCAAATACAGAATCTGGAACGGAATCTATCCGTATCAAAGGTTTTGTGACTCCTAAGGCGAGAGCTGCTGCGCCTAACGCATAAGCAACTGTTAATGGACACTAATACGATATTAAATTTTGCTCCTTACCTGCTTATTATTGTTGTTTTTTATTTTTTAATAATGAGACCACAATCAAAGAAGCGTAAGGAAGAAAAGGAATTTGCAGACTCACTTAAAGTTGGTTACAAAGTAATTACCAGCAGTGGAATTCACGGTAAAGTAAATCAGATTAATGCTGATAAAGGAACTGTGTTAATAGAAACTGGTGCTGGTAAGATGACTTTTGAAAGAAGTGCAATCTCAGCAGAGCTTTCTAAGAAACTGAACGAGACAGTGGTCGCTAAAGAAAATTAAGAAGAGTACTATTTATTTACAAAGCCCTTGAGAAATCAAGGGCTTTTTTTTGTGTTTATTTATCTGCTTGCTGACAAGTCTGTTGGTTTTAACGGTCAACGTGCTACAGAAAAGATGTGCTTTGTATTTTTTACTATCTTTTTTCTGGTTGAGGTATTGCTTTTTTTAAAATAAGAACGATTTACAAATGCTGTTCCATTCCAGGAAGTTCTTTCCACCTTTTATTCTCAGCAATCTCTTTCAAAGTGCTATTTCTTTGTTCCAGTAGTCGGGTCATATATTTTTCAAGAAAAAGGGAATCGACCAGTTTTCCTAAAATGCCTAGAGGTGAGGTATAGTCAAATAGATCTTTCATTAACGTACGACCATCTTCTAGTTGCTCAAAAAAGTGTTCGTGTTTAAAATGTTGAAAAGCTCCTTTTACCAACTCGTCTGCAAAATAATGATGTGGTTCTACATCAGTAATCAAACTAGTGAGTTCTTGAGTAACTCCTAAATGTTTGGCACGCCAGGTGACTGTTTCTCCTTTTTCAACAAGCCCAGTCATCCTTCCAGCTACTGCTTTTTCATTCGTGTGTTCTAGAGAGAGCAAATGTAAATCAATGCTTCTAGCAAGATCAAAAACGATTTCAATATTTGCATTTATGGTAGTTGTAAGATGTAGTTGTGGCATTTATTTTTTTAAACTAGATTTTTTATCGAATTCTTGATAATGAGTTTGATCTCGCTTTCGCGAAAGCGAGATCAAACTACTATTAATTAGTTATACTTTTTAAAAAGCACTTGATTCTTTGTGCTCATATGGTCTAAAAAAAGCTGTCAACCTTTAGGTATTGCCAACTTGTTATACTTAAATCTAAAACCTCCACCCCAAATGAAGTCCGCCTTTAAATTCAATGGCTGAGAAATTATACAAATTCTCTGAGTCATTTGCAATTCCTAAGTTCCTTTCCAAATCTAATTCTAAATCTATCAAAAAGCCGCTATTGCTTACCCATTTCCAGCCTATTCCTGCGCCTATAGCGATTTCAGTGAATGATTTTATAGGAATGCTATTATTATTAAAGAAAAAACTTCTGTCCACCTCAAAGCTGTAAAGTTTTGTAAAACCTTCACCATAAATGCCTTTTGCTCCATAATCTTCTTTGGAGAAGAAATATCGCCTGTAGTAAGGAGTGAAACTAAAGGCTTCTACAGTTTCATGTGCCTGATCCTTATCATTTTCCTATATACTAATATTCAGATCAACCCCTACACCAGTCTGTCTTCCTAGAACATATTCATACCGTGGATTGATGCCTAGGCCACCTATGGCATTTATGACGTTAAGACCGATCTCGTGTCTCTTATCACTATTAAACTCTTCTACTCTTTCTTGTGAATCGGAAGGTTTTTTTTCTTGCGCCATACCTAAACTTAATGTACAAAAGCCAAGGTTGTTAAAATCATTTTTTTTATAACCGATTTTGTATCGACAAGAAAAGTTGTAAATAAATGAGCTGTTTTCATAGTGGAATTAAAATTTTAAAGACAAATATTTTATTTCAATGAGATATTAGTCTGTAATACCTACAATTTTATCTATTCTTATTTGCTTTTCAAAGGTTAGATGTACTGTTTTTAAAATCCCTTTTAACTTAAAATAAAGCAAAAAAAGCGAACCTTTGGCTCGCTTTCCACTTACGCTTTTCTAGTATATTAAAATCTCCATCCGAAGTTGACACCACCTCTTCCAGCAATAGGTCGATCTCCATACACGTCTTCGTTATAATCTGAAATCCCTAAGTTTCTTCCAAAACCAAAACCTAGGTCGATCATGAAACCACTGTCGCTAACCCATTTCCAACCTATACCTATTCCCATTGCTAGCTCGCTAAAGTTTTCAGTAGTCTGGCTGCTATTCCCTCCAATGAAAATAGTATTAGACGCTTTAAATTGGTAGTATTTCAAAAATCCTTCGGCATAAAAGCCTTTCGCTCCATAATCTTCTTTAGAGAAAAAGTACTGTCTGTAAAACGGAGTGATACTAAAGGTTTCCAGCTCATCTATTCCACTATCAGCGTCACTTAAATATATATTGATATCCATCCCAACTCCAGAATGTTTGCTCCATACATATTCATACCTTGGGTTAAAAGCAGGAAAAACAATCGCGCTAAAAACGTCTAGCCCTATTTCATGTCGTTTTTCACTGTTAAACTGAGTAAGCTTTTTCTGACTATCAGTTTCTTCAACAGGCTCTTTTTCTTGCGCATGAGCCGCTGCGGTCATCAAAAAAGCTGTTGCGACCATTAGGATTTTTTTAATATTCATAGTATCTGTTATTGAATTAAGATCCAAGAAAGATAAAATAGTTGGGTGAAATAATCATTTATTTTCCGCAAATTCTAAGAATATTTTTTTGTAAAAATCTCGTTTATTCAAGAGTTATAACTATGGATTAAAAATTCAGCATGTTATAAATGTTTTTAAAGTTACCTATCTACTAAAATCAGGACTGTACATCTCTTCTTTTAAATTACTATAATTCAATAAAAACAAAATGGCATTCTTTGCATGATGCTCTTGTTTTAAAATTACATGCCTGTTTTTAATGGTGTGGTTGTAACTTAAAGAAGTAATATCATAGGAAGAATAGTCAACGGCAAGATCTGGATTTACAGCAAGAGTAAAACCTAACTTTTGCTTCTTACCCATTTTTAATGTGCCGATTATAGGATACTTTTTTTGATCAATTTCTTTTCTCCAGATAGGAAGTGTATACCAAAACCAGGCACGAGCTACTTTGTCCGTTCCATAAGCTATAAAGCCGTTTTGTAAAAAGATAAGTCCTATTAATAGAATGCTTATAAACATAAAAGGCACTGCATTTATCCAAGCTGCAGCGGCGTAGTCCATGTTGGTAAGTACATTAAATGATTTGATGCAAAATATAATGGCTCCTACTCCTAACATGACTTTTTGATGACCACTGAAGGATTGTTCTAGTTGTAAACTTTTCATACTTTTTCTTGAGCTACGAGTTCTGCAATACGTATAATCACTTCGGTCGCTTTTATCATACTTTCTACAGGTACATATTCATAAGGCCCGTGGAAATTATGACCTCCGGCAAAAATATTAGGACATGGCAAACCCATATAACTCAGTTGAGATCCATCGGTGCCTCCACGTATGGGTTTGATAAGTGGAACAATCCCTATATCTTTCATTGCCTGCTCTGCTATATCTACAATATGCATTACTGGAGCTATTTTTTCACGCATATTAAAGTATTGGTCTTTTATTTCAATACTTATTGTCTTGCGATCGTACTGTTCATTAAGAGCATTGACGAGTTTATGCATCATTTCTTTACGAGCTTCAAAATGTTCTTTATCGTGATCTCTGATAATGTAGTGCAATTCTGTTTTTTCTACAGCACCTTTCATATCGTGCAAGTGAAAGAAACCTTGATATTCTTCTGTATGTTCAGGAGTTTCCATTCTAGGAAGTGAGTCTATAAACTCTTGTGCCACATACATGGAGTTGATCATTTTTCCTTTTGCATAGCCAGGATGCACAATTTTACCGTAAAAAGTTACCACAGCACCAGCCGCATTAAAGTTTTCATATTCCAATTCGCCTATTTGGCTTCCATCCATGGTATATGCCCAATCAGCACCAAATTTCTCCACATCAAATTTATGCGCACCACGTCCTATCTCTTCATCTGGAGTAAAACCTACTTTAAGCGTTCCATGCTTTATCTGTGGATTTTCGATCAAATGCTTCATGGCCGTCATGATTTCTGTGATGCCGGCTTTATCATCTGCCGCAAGAAGGGTAGTTCCATCTGTAGTGACTAGGGTCTGTCCTTTGTATTGTTTTAAATCTTCAAAATAATCTGGGGAAAGCACGAGATCAGAACCTTTAAGCGGGATGTCGCCACCATCATAATTTTCTATAACCTGAGGTTTGATATTTTTTCCAGTATAGTCTGGTGTACTATCAAAATGAGATATAAAACCTATGGTAGGCGTCTCATGACCAACATTAGATGGCAAGGTAGCCATGATATAGGCATTTTCATCAATTCTTACATCACTCATTCCCATGTCTAAAAGCTCTTGATGTAATTTACGCGCAAGCTCCCACTGTTTTTCACTGCTAGGAGTGGTATCACTGTTTGGGTCAGACTCGGTATCTATGGTTATGTAACTTATAAATCGGTCAAGAATATCTTGCTTTTTCATGTCTTATTATTAGGTGGTGTAAAGATAGTTGTTGGTTATACTTTCTTTTTTATTTTCGAAAAAGAAGTTTATGCTGCATTAGATGCGGTACGAAAGCGGAATTATTAAAAACACCTTGAAATATTCTAGCTAAATCAAAGTATATAGAATGATAGGGGGGAGGTAGCAGATCAGTTACCAATTATTATTATAAATCGACAGCGGATTGTAAGCTCTTTGAAGTGCGGAATTTCTATTGGCCTCAAAAAAGGCTGGGTTGCTGGATCGGAATTCTCTGGCAAAACGATCGTTATTATTAATAGATAAGTTAGCGCCTTTGCTATCACTTTTAAAGCGCAGTCTCCCAAAATCTGTGTTCGAGTTAGGTGTGTAAGGTTTAGGTTGTAATAAATTCATATCCTTATAAACTGCCATCATATCTATGGTTTGCGCACCTGGCGTAATAGAAAAACCTGTGTTAGGATTAACGATATTATTGCTGTCCAGACTTAAGGTCACATTAATTTGTGGGGCGGGCATTAAAAATAAATTAAAACCTTTTAATTCGTCATTGTCTAACTCTTGTCCACAAGAAATACGGCTGATAAGGACTAGTAAAAAAAGCAAAAGTATTTTTTTCATAGCACTAAAGATAACTTATGAAGATGGGTTTAACAAAAAACGAGTCACATTGCTGAAACTTGTTTTTTGTTTAAAGTCTAAAACTCAATTAATTTTTAAGTGATGGGACTCTCGCTCTCCTAAAATATTTCCCCTGTTCATGCAATAATGCTTGTACAAATATTTAGGCATTAAAAATTGGGAACCCCTGGATAGTTCACATTTCCAGCACTCATCACAGTATTACGATTTGCTTCAAAAAAAGCAAGGTTATTTGTTTTTGCATTTGCAAAAAAATTATCATATTCTCCAAAAACTAAAAAGGACTGTCTATACGTGTTTTGCATGGTAGGGAACTCTTGATTAGTTAGAAGCAACGGCAGTTTACTAAAATTTATCTGATTGTTTTGTAGGGTAGATTGTGCGGTAACTGTTGGAGATCTATATACAAAACATTTGGCAAATGATTCTAAGTCTGCCACCGTTGTGCTAGGTTTAAAGTTAATCTCACAAGATGCGTCCTGTAGCGGAAATGAATCAATTGTTTGTCGTTGTGCAAATACAAATGAATTTAAAACTAGAAAAACAGATATCAAAGCAGCTTTTAAATTTCTCATAATAAGATCATTTTATTTCACTTAAATATAATAAATAAAAACAAATTAGAAAATGACTTCTTTACTCAGGTGTCAACCCTAGACTCTTTCCCTTTTTAATCATGAATTCATAGGCAGCATCGTGTTCGTTAGGAATCACTCCGTCAAGAATGGAGTCTTTAATAGCCATTTTGATTTGTCCTATTTCTCTACATGGTTTTAAATCAAATGCTTTCATAATTTCCTCTCCGGTCACTGGTGGCTGGAAATTACGTACATGATCACGTTCTTCTACTTGTACAATTTTATCTCTTACTTGTTTAAAGTTATGGTGGTATTGTTGGAACCTACGCGGATTCTTAGTCGTAATGTCTGCTTCGCACAAAGTCATAAGACCTTCTATGTATTCTCCAGCATCATGAACCAGTCTTCTTACAGCGCTGTCTGTAGCACTCTCGTCAATTACTGCTATAGGCCTTGAGGACATGCGCACCATTAATTGTACAAATTTCATCTTATCATTTAAAGGCATCTTTAACCTTTTGAAAAGATGGTATACCATTTTTGAACCTTTGAATTCATGTCCATGAAAGGTCCAGCCTACTTTTTTACTGAATTTTTTAGTTGGTGCCTTTCCTATATCATGGAGTAATGCTGACCAGCGCAACCATAGGTCTTCTGTATTGCGAGAGATATTGTCTACGACTTCCAGGGTGTGATAGAAGTTGTCTTTATGCTTTTGTCCTTCTACTTCTTCAATCCCTTTTAAAGCAATTAATTCTGGCATGATCAACTGTAGCAATCCTGTTTTTTCTAATAGTAAAAAGCCAAAAGAAGGCTCGTCACACATCATGATTTTATGAAGTTCAGTAACGATGCGCTCGTTAGAGATAATCTTCAGTCTATGCGCATTGCGTTTGATGCTTTCAAAGGACCCTTCTTCTATTTTAAAGTTGAGTTGTGCTGCAAATCTTATGGCGCGTAGCATTCTCAAAGGATCATCGCTATAAGTAATATCTGGATCGAGGGGTGTACGTATGATTTTTTTATCGAGATCACCCATTCCGTTAAAAGGATCGAGTAAGGCTCCATAACTATTTTTATTCAAGGAAAAAGCCATTGCATTGATGGTAAAATCACGACGATTTTGATCGTCTTCTAAGGAGCCATCTTCCACTACTGGTTTGCGGCTGCCTCTATCGTAACTTTCTTTACGAGCACCTACAAATTCCAGTTCCAGCTCATCAGTCTTCACCATTGCAGTACCAAAATTCTTGAATACAGACACTTTTGTACTGTGTGGTAAAAGCTCTTCTACTTTGCGAGCAAGGGAGATACCGCTTCCTATCGCAACTACATCTATGTCTTTTTTTTGACCGCGTTTTAAGAAAAAATCTCTGACGTATCCACCTATGACATAAGCTGGTAGTTGGAGTTCTTCTGCTGCTTGACTCAAGGTTCTAAAAACGTTTTCTTGAATCGCTTCAGGATAATGTGTTTTTTGATCCATGCTTACTCTCGTATGATTTTTATAATTCCATTACTGGAAATCTTCATGATAGAAGATGGTTTGATGTTTTTTTGGACCAAAGGAATGTCCATAACGTGATCTACTCTTTTGAGCAGTTCTTCACCTATATCTGCAAAGTGTACGGGAGGTTTATGTTTACTCAAATTAGCACTAGTAGATACTATAGGTTTCCTTAACTTATGAATCATAGAGCGGCACAAAGGGTCGTTTGTTACCCTTACCGCAAGAGTACCATCCTCTGCAATCACATTTTCAGCAACGTTTTTAGGACGATCGTAAATGATAGTAAGAGGTTTCTTATTTACTTTAAGTACTTCCCAAGCCATATCTGGAACATCTTCTATAATAGAGTCCAGCATCTGGAAACTATCTACCAGCACAATAAGAGGCGTTGATTTACTACGTCCTTTAATCTCATAGAGCTTCTCAATGGCGTCGTAGTTAGTGGCGTCACAACCCAATCCATAAATAGTGTCAGTAGGGTAGATAAGAGTTTGACCCTTTTTTAAAGCAGTTACAGCAAGGTTGATGGCTTCACGTGGAAGATCTACTTGAGGTTCTATATTTTTTTTAGATGGCTTACCCTTAACAGGAGCTCGACGGTTTTTATTTCTATCACTGTTGCGCATAGTTGCAAAATTAACTTTTCTAGTTGTATTAGCGGCTTTTTATATCGAACTTAAAACTATTGTTTTTAAATAGAAGTTGAACCCTTAACTTTGATCCTCAAATAATACCTACCATATGTTAGATGTAAATTGCATTTATGTCAATTATAACAGTGCCACATTTACTATAGCGGCGATTAGTTCTTTGCTAGAAAAAACAAGTGATACGGTTGTTTATGAAATAATAGTAGTGGACAATGGTTCAGCATATGAAGACTATGAGCTGCTTAAGACTTCTTTAGAGCAATTCAATTCTAGCGCCATAAAGATATATCGCAGTAGGATCAATACTGGTTTTGGTGCTGGTAATATGTTAGGAGTTAATTTTGCTTCTCCTTCTAAGTACTACGCATTTATCAATAACGATACCTTGTTTACTCAAGAAAATACGCTTCTAGACTTAAAATTATTCATGGATGCCACTCCAGATGCTGGAGTATGTGGGCCACAAATGATGAGCGAGAACGGAGATAGAATCTCTTCTATAGACCATCATGCCACACCTATGCGGCAGTTGTTGAAAAGAGATTTTTTGGAGTTCATAAACTCTAATAAATATCCGAAGCGTAAAAAAGAGTATGCTAAACCTGTTGCTTGTGGATTTATACCTGGCAGTTTTATGTTTGTTAAAACAAGTTCTTTTGATAAAGTAGGTGGCTTTGATAGTGCATTATTTTTATATTATGAAGAAAGTGATTTATGTCTAAGGATATTAAAAAAACTTAAAGAGAAGACTTATCATTACCCTGCACAGCAATACATACATTATCAAGGAAAATCAACAGAAAAGAATGTGTTTGTCAAATTGGAACAAAAACTCTCGTTTTTATATTTAACTCAAAAACATCACGGTCGTTTTGCACGCGCGTTTATGCACTGTTTCTTCACTATTAAATATGCATTGAGCAGTCCGTTTAATTCAAAAAAGCGGCAAATGTTTATGGCCTTATGGAAAGGCGGTGCTATAGATCAATCTTTACGTTGCAAACAGATTATTCAGGAAAAATAGATTATAAATACTGATCCACGCCTTTATGAGCATAAGTGACTCCAGAACTTTCCATTTGTTTTTCTATCTCTAGATTTAAATGCACTTGGCTTTTGTCTTGTTCTTTATGGTAAATATGGTAAACGATTCCTTTATGTTTGATACGCTTTCCTAATACTCCATTGTTTATCATACGCTGTATGAGTTCGCTGTCGTCAATTCCCCATCCAACTAATTCTTCATTAAAACCGTTTATTGCTATAAAGTCTGCCCGCCAAAAGGACATATTGCAGCCACGTAATTTGCTAGATCTTTTGGTTTCTTTTTTGGCTCTGTTTGCTATAAAAGGTATGCGCAATGTTCTATTGCGTTTTTTTATTCCTTTAGAGAAATAATTAAAATGGACTTGTTTGTTTTTAAACAATTCTTCTAAATGATCTTGCTGGATATTTACACGACTACCGAAGAGGTAAGTGTCTGTTTCAGCCATAGAGAGATGATCTCTCACAAAATCTTTGTGTAAAATTATATCACCATCTATTTCTAGAATATAATCATATTGTGCTTTTGCAATTGCTTTGTTCATGATTGCAGGCTTTTGATTGCCGTTATCTTTATGCCAGACGTGAATAAGAGGAACCGGAAAATCTTTTTGATATTTTTTAATTATTTCCAGGGTTTCTGTGGTAGAACCGTCGTCTGCGATAATGACTTCGTCGGGCAATACGCTTTGTCTTTTAACGCTCAATAGCAGTAATTCTAGCGCTTCAGGCCAGTTATAAGTAGGAGTTACTAGGGAACATGTTATAGACATTTGAAAAAAAATAAAATTGGTATACTGCAATATTAAGTAATTCTGTCCATTTGCTGGTTTTTCCGTTTCTTTGCAGGCTATAAATGATAGGAATTAAAATGAGTAGAGAAAAATTTGTAAGTAGCACGCTTTCGCGAAAGCGGTTTCAAGAAATACTCCATCTATTCCATGAATCTACCGAGAAGTTAGGAGATGATCGCAATAAGATCAAAATCGTCACCTACGAAGATCAAAAACTTGTAGTTAAATCCTTTAAAACGCCTAATTTTATTAACAAGATAGCTTATGGATTTTTTAGAAAATCAAAAGCAGCACGTTCTTATTACAATGCGCAATATCTCGAGCAACATGGAATAGGAACTCCTTCTCCTGTTGCATATTTGGAAAAATTGAGTGGTGTAGGTTTACATAAAAGTTACTATGTTAGCTCCTATGCAGATCATGATTTTACTTACAGAGAGATTACTAATGATGAAAATCTACAAGACAAAGAGCATATTCTAAAACAGTTTTCAAAATTCATGTACGATATGCATGAAGCTGGAATTTATTTCTTGGATCACTCGCCAGGAAATACCCTGATAAAAAAGGATGGAGATCAGTATCATTTTTCTCTAGTAGATTTGAACAGGATGAAGTTCTATGATATTCCTTATCAAGATCGATTGAAAAACTTTGAACGTCTTTCTCCTAAAAAATGGATGTATACAATCATGGGGACAGAATATGCAAGACTTTCTAATGAAGAGTCTCAAAAAACAATCGAAAACATGTGGAAATACACACAAGAATTTCAAGAAGCCTTTCATAAA
>Ga0136555_1000623_pt1 | contig 13786 bp, 7 predicted proteins | sample AntRauTorckE5432_FD_104927 | JGI IMG/M metagenome (GOLD analysis project Ga0136555, IMG submission 104927) | Saline lake microbial communities from Rauer Islands, Antarctica - Metagenome Torckler E5 #432 | ecosystem: Environmental > Aquatic > Non-marine Saline and Alkaline > Saline | place...
AAAACCCTCTATACAAACAGATGAATCAGCGCGGTGAGAAATATCGCAAAGAAGTCACACGTAAGCTATCAAACAGCAACTTTTAGGAACTAATAAACAATGACATTTCCAGTAGACAAAGCAGCATCCCGCTCAGGCCAGTTCGACTCAGAAGGTAATTCTCGTGAGTTGTACGTCAAGTTATTTAGCGGCGAAGTACTAACAGCATTTCACGACACAAACCTAGCACTTTCATTGACTCGTGTTAAGACTATCTCAAGTGGTAAATCTTACTCGTTCCCACTATTAGGTCGTACCAAAGCAACCTATCACAAGCCCGGTCAATTGATTGATGCTAACAAGATTCCACATACGGAACGTTTAGTCTCAATTGACGACATCGCAATCTCTCCTGTATTTGTTGCAGACATTGATGAAGCAATCGCTCATTATGATTCTCGTGCCCCTTACTCAGACGAATGTGGTGAAGCTCTAGGCGATATGGTTGACCGTAAGTGTTTCCGTACAATTGCTCAAGCGGCCCTAATCACAAGCAAGTCTCTTGCTACAGCGGCAGGTCTTAAAGCATTAGATGATGAACCATACACATCTAACATTCAGCTAGGTTCAGCAGGCGATGAAGATAACGGCGCGAAACTTGTAGATGCGATCTATAAAGCTCGTACTCAATTCAAATTGGCTAAGATTAAAGAACAGCCAGTTGTCGTATTCCCACCTGAGCAATATGAAGCTCTTATCAACGTTAATGATGTAACGAAAGTCGCATGGATTAACAAAGATACAGGCGGTGCAGGTTCGGTCTCTGAAGGTTCTATCGCACGTATTGCAGGTATGACTATCTATGAGACTAACAACTTGCCACAGGAAGATGAGTCTTCTGCACTAGCAGATAATGAAGCGACCCCTCTTACAATCGCTGAAGGTGGTTCAGGTAATGAAGCTAAGTATCTTGGTGATTACTCTGCAATCGTAGGCTTAGTATTCTCTATGTCAGCAATGGCAACCGTGAAGCTAATCGACGTGACTACTAAAGTTGTTGATGAGCCTCTACGTTTAGGTTCTACCATCTTAGGTAAACTTGCAGTAGGCCATGACGTATTACGTCCGTGCTGTGCAGTAGCGATCCTTAAATCAGCTTAATAACACCTAGTCACTAACGACTATACAATGCCTCAAGGATTCGTTCTTGGGGCTTTTTTTTCGAGGTAAACAAAATGAATAAACTAACAGTTATAAACGGCATGTTAGCTCTCATAGGTGAAGCACCTGTTAACACTCTTGAAGAACCTGATGGTGTCACAGCGAAGGCTATACGCATTCTTGATGATGAAGTCATTATGATGCAGGGGAAGAACTACTGGTTCAATCAGTATCCGGCACTCCTACCTTTAGATACTAACAATGAGATTATGCTCCCGAGTAATGTATCTCGTGTGGATGCTAACAACACAAGTATCATTCAGAGAGGTCTCAAGCTCTACAATAAGTACAACAACACATTCGTATTTGCGACACCAATTAGGGTCTCCCTTACGGTTACACTGAGCTTTGAAGAGCTACCCTTGACAGCAAGACTATTAGTTAAAGCAACCGCTGAGTGGTTCTATGAGATGCAGGAACAGGGTGATAACTCTATATCCAATGCACTCAGGTACACGATGGATAGATGCAATACGATGTTTCAAGATGAGAACCTTCAACAGCAGAACAACAATGTATTCAACAATCCTGAAGTAGCAGAAAGAGCTAACCGTCAAGTATTAGGTGGTGGAAGTCTTGCGCATGACGTGCGAGGTTACTAATGTTAATCACACAGAAAATCAAAACATTGACAGGTGGTGTAACCCAACAGAGCATCACAGACCGAAGCCCTAATCAATTAACAGCACAGACCAATTGTATCAACTCGCTCGTGTCAGGACTGAGAACAAGGCAAGCCACATGGCTCAATGCCGTCTTAGCGACTGAAGGCGATGAAGACTTACCGAACTCCCATAAACACCAAGTAAATAGAGATGCCCTTGAGAAGTATCTGATGTATGTCAACGCCGATAATGTATCAGTATTCGACAAGATATCAGGCAACAAGTACCCCTTAGAAATTGAAGATGATGCAGAGAATTACCTTAAGATACTCAGCGATGTCAATCCTGTAGATGCCTTTCGAACTATCACAAGTGCAGATACCACGTACCTTCTGAATAAGACTCAGCCTGTTTATCGGGAATTGAGAGACATTGATTATGTCGCAGAGGATACAACTCGCCACCAGTTCAAATTGATTGCCTTATGGGGTAACAGGAACCAAGGTGGTAGCTATGAGTTTTCCAGTGGAACTGAGACAGTCACCTCAAGTATCGAACAAGGCCTAGCGGTAGCTTCGGCTAACCTACAGTCACTATTAGATTCTGTAACAGATGATACTTATACGACAACTCGTGTAGGTTCTTCAGTTTACCTTGATGTCCCAACTTCAGGAAGTGTCCCAACAGTGGTCAACGACTCCTATGTATGGCGATTGCAACCAAGTGGTACTAATAAGGTTTATCTTAATATCCTGACTGTATCGGAAGTCTCAGTGATTGAGCCTCTTGATGAACTCTCACGAACTTACTTGATACATGTCACTCAAGCTGATTATAGTGTTAAGTACTCAGTGTCAGTAGGTAATTCAACAGTTACTCACACGACTCCTGAGGCAACGACAGATAGAGCGCGAGCAGGCCTAAGCATTGAGAACATACACGATGAACTCAGCTCAGCTATCAACGGCCTATCGGATGCAAGTGCGATAAGTACCGGAAGCTATGTCGAGATTGTTACGAGTGAAGCAGTTGATGTATCCGTAGAAGATGATCTTAATAACTTCAGCTTAAAGATTGTCGGTAAGACAGTCGCACTATTCACAGACTTGCCACTCAAAGCCCCTAATGATTACCGTGCGAAAGTTACAGGTGAACTAGGTGATGAGTCACTAGGTTATTGGGTAGCATATAATGAGTCACGGAATGCTTGGGTTGAATCAAGGCATCCTAATGAAGTTCATGGTATCGACAAGGCCACAATGCCCCACATCTTAGTGAGACTTAACAAAGCATCTTATGCAGACTCAGCGAACCCTTTAGGTATCTACTTTAAATTATCACAAGGTAATTGGTCGGATAGACTCTACGGAGATGATGCGGCTACACCTTTCCCGACATTCGTATCGGAGTGGGATAACGTCAACAATGTGCCTATATTAGAGCGAACTATCAACGCCATGACTTTTCATAGGAACAGGCTTGTGTTCAGCTCAGATGAGAACATTACGATGAGCGAGTCAGCTATATTTAATAACTTCTTCAGGACTACCGCCGAGGCACTCAAAGACTCAGACCCTATAGATATTGGTGTACTCAGCACAGAGATTAACCCTATTGAAGCAATGTTATCAGCTCAGAAAGAACTCATATTGTATGGCTCAAAGACTCAATATAGCTTACGTTCAGGTGATACGTTAAGTGCTAATACAGTGTTTGCAGACCCTCTCTCAAGCTACTCAGTTGATGGACTTGCCGCACCTCTATTCGCAGGTGATATGGTTTTCTTCTTGGTCAAGCGTAATGGTTACAGCGGCATCTTTATGTCAGCAATCAATGAGCAACAGAACTCAGCAGTGGAGATCACAAGTCACGTACCAACATTCATTAAGGGTAAGCCTTTACGTATGACGGTAAGCACAACTGAAAGTAGATTGTTCGTGCAGACTGATGATGATGTTAGAGCAGTTTATGTATATGACTATAAGGTGGTTAACAGAGAGAACGTTCACAGTGCATGGTCTTTATGGAAGTTCGATGATGAGGTAGTAGATTTGCATGTTGAGGACTCGTTACTAAGTGTTATCACTAAGACAGATAATACGTATTACTCAGAGTTTATGACACTAGATGCAGATTATGGTGAGGATGATTATGGTTACAAGTTGGCCCTAGATAGAATACGGCCCTATGTTGATGGTGAAGATATTCCCACAGGTGAGCGAGTAGTTGCGTTGCCTTATGGAACAGTTATTGGTAAACCTATTAGCATGAGCTTTAAGATGTCCCCGATATTTATGCGAGACAAAGAGCGTGAGACTGTTATTGATGGAAGGCTTCAGGTTAAGAAAGCCTCCCTCTCAGTAAAGGATACTCAGAAGTTTGATATTAAAGTGATACGCAAAGGAAGATCCGAAGGGAATAACAACATGAGTAGCCGCACGGTTGGTCAGACAGGGATTACTCTCAGTGAACCTACGCTAGTCAGCAAGGTATTCTCAGCGAATGTCGATGGTAATACCAAGACCACAGAGATACTAATCAGCTCAGACGCTAGTTACATCAGTAGCTTTCAACGACTCATATGGACAGGAAGATATACAAGAAGGCAACGCAGTGTATGACCACAAAGATAACCTTAGATGTCACAGAGGACTTTGCGGGTTATATAGGAATGAACCTTAAGCCTACAGACATCCTAGAATTAAAGTCGATGTATGGTATTAAAGGTGAGCAGAAGCGGAGAGCGGCAATCATAAGGTCGTTTAAAGGAAGCTACAAAATCGTAGGGCTAATCTTTAAGGATAAGCCCTGCGCTATAGCGGGAGTGGATATTAAAGGTAGGATATGGATGGTCAGTACATTGTATATTGATAAGTGTACCCGCTTCATATTGAATAATTACCGCAAGATAATAACAATACTCTCATATGGATTACCCGCCAGTGTTCTATTCAACCAGATAGACCCGCTCAGTATTAAAACAATCAGATTACTTAAGAGATTAGGCTTCAAGATAACTCAAGAACGCCACTCTAGGTATTTACGTATCGAGGTACAAAATGACTGCAAAAGTTAAAAAACCAAGAAGTACCACCGGACAAATGGCAGATGCAGGAGGTGACTTTGTTTCAACGTTCATAACAGGACTTCTTAATAATAAAGCACAAGCGAAAGCAATGCGCAGAGAAAGAGACGCAATGGTTCTCAATGCTTCAAGCAAAAGTAAAGCCACTGGTACTAGTACAAACTTAACCATCACACAATCAGCCGAGAAAGAATCTCAGGTCGGAAGGAAAGCTCTACGACTTAAAGGTTCAGCTCAAGCTTCAGCGGCAAGTTCGAACTTAACAGGAACAAGTGTAACCGCGATTGCTCAGGACATCGAAAAGAATGCAAAATATTCAATGGGCGTTATTCGTAGAAACGCAGAGAATGCTATCAACGTTAACCGAATGCGTAACAAGCAACTATTTGATGCGAACTCTAAGACAATCTCTCAGATGAAACCTAAGTCAACTTGGGAAGTATTCAAAGGCGCGGCAATTGACACAGCTCTTACAGCTTCAGGAAAGGCAATCAGTATAGCAACCGGAGGAGTGAAATAATGGCAAGAAGTGATATAAGAAATACTATTGGCAATCTCATACCCTCAGGCCGTCTTGATAATCAAGGTGCGGCTAATGCGTATGCGATAACGAAACCAATTAAAGAAATAAAAGATCCTGTGGAGGCAGGCATATCGAACGGACTTAAGAATCTAAGCAGAGGTATTAGTAAGAGGGTCGCTAACGATGATAGAGATAGACGTAACCAGAACGCAAAAGATAAGCGTAAAGTCGAGAGTGAACAGTTAGCTTTAGACAAGATTAATGCAGAGTCCAGTTATCGGAAGCACATGAATAACTTTAAGGATGTCGCTACGAGGCATTCAGAAGATATGGTGAACCTTAATGAATCTGAGTTTAATGAGAAACATGCTGATGAACTTTTAGGATTTGACGCTAATCAGATCGAAAATAAAGTCCTTAGGGAATCTTATAAAGCTCAGATTGAAGATGTTAAAAGCTCAGCATTCTCAGGCGCACAGAACGAGAGATTCTCAAGGGAGCGTATAACTCGTGGTGAAGAATACGCCGATGAACTTGTGAATGATGGAGACCCTGAAGAACTTAATGAGTACTTTCAATTAACACAAGATGCAGGAATGAGTGAAGATGAGCAATGGGGCGCACTTTTGGCAAGTGTTACTCGTCAAGTTGAAAGTGGCAACATCGCATCAGTCGCGATTGTGCAAGAAAAGATGAAGACGATTAAAGACTTAGACCTACGTAAAGAGATTGCCCGAGAGTTCAGCCATTTCTACGGTAAGAGCGATGTCATTAATTATGCGAATCGGAAGCAAATAAAGATAAACTTTGAAGATGCTACGACCTCAGATGAGATTGATAATCTTGTAGCCACTCATGGTTTAAAAAGCTATACCGCCGCGAGTAACAAAGCATACAAGCGTGTCGAGAAAATTGATGTGATTGACCATGCAGGAACTTCGATGGATGTTGTTCTTAATAAGACTGGTGATGTTGATGAGCTTGATATGTTTAGAGGCCGCGAGATTACTGTTAAAGGTCAAGGTGGCACTCATAAAGTTACCATCACAGAAGCTATGGTTAATCAACGTGTTACAGACTTTGCAAACTCACTAAGGGTTGACCGTGAGAATACCAATGCAATAGGCCGCTATCATAAGCTACTCACGAAGAACCATGAGCTACCCACAGGCATTACAAGTGAATACAGTAACTTTGTAGCAGAAATCACAGCGTATGACCCTAAAGTCGCAAAGACTGAAGGATTAGGCTTTATAGATTTCGTGCAAGATAATTACGATACATTTGTGGACTTAGGTGATTGGCTCGATAAAGCAGGCAATGTGAATAACGTAGCGAGAAAGCTAGGCATTGAACCTAAGAGTCGTGAAGGTACAGTCATTCGGTTATACGATACCTTACGTAACAACCAGAACTTAGCCCCTGAGAAAGCTTGGGAGCAGGCAAGTAGAATGGTTCGTGTAAATGATACGACAGTCCCTATGGAGAAGTCCTCGAAGTATAGCGGAATGCTTGAAGGTAATGGTATGCAAACAGGTGTTCTTCAAGACCTTATGCTCAATGGTAGACAGAAAGCTGAAGCTATTGAATATACAGATTATGCAAGTAGAAGTATGACAGCTGATGCCATTAAGACTCAGCTTGTTAAAATGTATGGGGATCAGAACGAGATAGTCGAAGGTTGGCGCGTGAATGATTTTCCTGAGTTCTCTCGCATTATTGGTAAGGACATACTGAAAGATTATGCTGAAGATGTCACCCCTGAGGTAGTCATAGAAAGTCTATTGGAAACAACAGGCATCATTAAAGATGAATACGCCGAGGCTTCATTCGAACCTTCAACACAGCAAGTTATCATTTCAGGAAACTTCGAGAATGAGGATGGTGATACCGAAAAGAATGTCTATACCATCCCTCTATATGAGATTAAGACTTTCATTAAAGAAGAATACAAAGACGACTTTCTGACCACTGATGGTCTTGAAGATTACAATAAAAATGATGTATTCCTAGACTCACCACAGGCGGCAATATGGGTTAGGTAATACGAGGAGACAACATGGCAATCAATGAGATAGATAAGTATCGAACAGGAAGAACCGCAACCACACCTACGAGTGATGAAGTAGAAACCCTCGCTAGACAGATGCAAGAAGAAGGTATGAACTACCAATCGGCCTCTGAATATATAGATGGTTTAATACGTAGTGGATCAGGAAGTGGTCAGACTATAAAGCGTCAGATACTCAGCAAGTTTACTCCCGAGAAAGAGGAGATAGTATCCGAAGAAGTGGCGAAGGCTAAGCCTAAAGTAACGTCTTCAGAACAAGCGAATACCAAAAACTTACAAGATAAGCATGATGAGTATTTCAAGGATGAAGACGACGAGCCTAAGGTTGAACCTGAAGTAGATTCCAAAGTTGAACCTCTAATTGTTGTAGACCCCATGCCTAAGAAGGATAGAACCTTTGAGCCAGTTGATTTAATACCTACAGGAGAACCAGTGGACTTACAACCGAAAGGTGAAGTAGACCCTGTGAAAACTCCTGTAGAAACTCCTGAAGGTGCAGAAGACCAATACCTCAATGACTCACTTAATGACACATTTTTAAACAAGAATGAGACAGACCGTGAAGACGCTAAGATGCAGGAGCAGGCAACAGAGAAGGAATCGAAGGAAGACAAGACGACTTGGTGGGGAAAGGTCAAGAAATTACGTGGACTTCACGAGAGCTTCGATTATCAGAGTGGTATCTACGAATCAGAAGATGGATTCAACTTGGGAGACCACAAAGAGTTATTCGATAAGCAATCCAAGTTCGTCCGTGAAGCTCTACTTAAAGCCGATGTACGGTCAACAGAAGAACTAGCGTATCAGGTTGAGAAAATCAAAGGACTTGAAGATGCCCGAGCGAAGTACTCAGAATTAGGTTGGAGTAATACCTCTGCAAACTTTGGAGCGGCAATGCTTGACCCTGCATCTTGGGTTATTGGAATGGCCTCAGGTGGTATCGGCGTAGGAGCTAAGGTTGCAGGCGCAGGAGTAAGAGGCGCAATGATTGACTCAGTGATCGCAGAAAGTGCAATCGCCGCGACTAAGCTCGGCAATAACAGTATCTATGATTTGAATGATGTCGTTAATGATATGGTGATGTCCCCGATAGGTGGCCTTCCAGTTGGCCTTATGTATTTAAGTAAAGGTAAACGACAGGCTCGCACAATGGCTCGTGAAGCTAACAAGGAGTTCAAGAATCTAAACAAGACGATGAAACTTGAAGCTAAGCAAGAGAATGGCGAGATACTTAATGATGCTGAAGAGGCTTGGGTGTCAGAGAACACGACTTATGATACCGCCTTTAAAGGTGCGCGTATTGACCGCTTTGCTAAGTACACTAACTTGCTCAATAAAGTGGACACTGAGGAGAGCCAATACCTAGTCAATCTACTTCAAGATTCTGTAGGTACTCGCAAGGCTGATGAGATAGGACAAGGCGTAGATAATGCCGAATCAATCGCAGAGACAGTCAGAGAGAACATCAAGACGTTCAATGAAGAAGCCTATAAAGCAATCATGTTGATAGCCAAAGAGCAGAAGAAACAACTTAAGGTTAATAGGTTCAATCCTGATGCAATGATGGATATTGTCAAAACGACACAGCGTAGAGTTCTTGAAGCCTCATTCAAACGTGATAGGTCAATCTTAAGGACAGATGGTGAACGTGCCTTTTTTGATGCTCAAGTCCGAGTAGGTGAGAAGATCGCTAAGTATGGTAAAGAGCGTGGCGTTAAGATGTTCGACAAGGTTAAGCCGGATGAGTTTTATATACCGATAAAGTATGAGAAGACTCGCTTTGAAGCTCTTAATACATCCGATGTGACTAACCTACTAGCTAAGGGCTTTATGGCAGGCTCAGATGGGCTCGATGATGTTCAGGCCAAGATATTAGCCAAGTCAATGTATGGGAAGATTACATCAGATGAAGTCAATAATGGTGGTGTATCAGGACTCGTGGACAACTTTGAGGAGCTAATAGATTACCTTAGTGACTCCGACATCCTTGATAGACTTAAGAATGACCCTGAGTTCGGTGATGTAAACCTTTCAAGTATTGATAAAGTTAAAGAGATACTTGGCGTTAATAAGAAAGATCCTAATGTCAGCGCACGAAAGCGAGCAGGTATTGATAGAACGGTTTCCATTAAGGCTGAAGGAGGTGGGGAGCTTAGCTTCTACGACCTTATAAGTAATGATGGGATTGCCAATACGACAAACTATACGAACAACATGTCAGGTCACATCGGAATCGAAGTGGCTACTGGCGGCAATCTAAATGACCTAAGGACTCGCTTTAAAGAAATACAGAACAGACCTTTCACTAAAGAAACTGTAGGAGCTAAGAAAGAACTTGATGATATGCAAGGGGATATTGAAGCCATTCTATTCGGTAGAAGTAGCCCAAACATGGAGGCAAGTGTCGTAGCAAATAACCTATCAAACCTCGCGACTACCGTGATGTTAGGCTTTGCAGGAGCGGCATCTATACCCAACATGGCAAAGAGTATCGTTAGGCACGGAGCTGTAGGAGCTTCACTCTTACTACCAAAGAAATTTCTCCCTAAATCTAAGCAAGCAATGTTTAATCTTATAGAGGAAGTTGAAGAGATGGGTTACATATTCCGATCTCAAAGTAGTATCAATATGTTCTCAAGTGCGATGGAAGAATCTCTCGCCGGAGCTGAAGGTGGTTTAACGACAGGGCTAAGACAAGGCGCAAGGTTTACCGCTAAAGTTGGTGGTATGGATTACATGGGCCGAGTGATTGAGCAACAAGCCTTTTCAGGTGGACTCAGTAAGATGTTTAAGGCCGCAAAGAAAGGCAATGACATACCTATACTCTTGAATGAGGCAGGATGGTCGAAAGCTGAAGTTGACGGCATTATGAAGAAGCTCAGAGATACCCCGAAGACAAAAGCATCAGGCATATTTAAAGATGGTGAGATTAACTTACCGGACTTAGATAGTTGGAAACCTCAGGAAGTTCACAAGTTATATCAAGGACTCGCCATATATGCGCGAAGACAGTCTGACAGAAACTATCGTGGTGAAAACTGGAAGTTCCTTGAGTCCCCCGCAGGTAGATTACTTGCACAATTCCGCTCAATAATCTTACAGAGCTACGCTAAGAAAGGTCTTAATGCTCTTAATGCAATAGGCACTAAGCAAGGCGCAAAGGACTCAGCAGTAGCCTCACTCGTAGAAGCCGCATCATTAACCGCTCTATACACACTTAAGGCCGAGGCCAAGATGAACGGTATGGGTGATAGTGAACGTGAAAGATATGCGACTCGCTTGGGCTTCAAAGGCTTAAAGCAATTCAATGAGATGTTTTATGGAACGTGGGATGAACGTATGGCGGCGATACAAGATGTCGATTTTCAAGTCATGGCAAGTATATTCTCGTACTCACCGACCTTATCTTGGTTGACTGAGCCGATGGGAATCATAGCTTCAATTGGAGACTTCGACACAGGTGGACGACACAAATCAGTTGAGGAAACATTGGTATCAATGCCCTCGCTAAGCTTCATACAGAATGTTAAAGAGTCAATCTCAGGAACAATAGATATCGCAGTTAATGACGATGCTGAGTGGGACATTGAGACAGCAAATAGAATAAGGGCAACGATGCCTGCTAACTCACATCCCTTTGTACAGTACGTTACTAACGCTATGTTAAGGGAGACAGAAACAGAAAGGAGTAATTAGTGACAGTAAGAAAACTATACGCTAATGCAATATATAACGCAGAGCCTCTACAAGCAGAATTTCCGATAACCTTCACATATCTCAAGCCTGAACATATAAACGTCTTCATTGATGGTGTATGGACAGGCGAGTGGATGCTTCGTGCCGGAAACATTGTGGAACTCAACGTACCTCTACAAGATGACCATGAACTACGTATTAATCGTAAGACACCGATAGATATGCGAGATGTGGACTTTGCTACCGAGGCTGTACTATCTGAGAAAGTGTTAGACCTTAGCGCATTGCAGACATTTTATGCACTTCAGGAGTTATCTGACAAACAGGTCTTAGGGTTCGACTTATCAGATGTAGTCCTTAGTGACTACTTAAAGGGTAAGGATGGAGCTGATGGATATGGTTCGAACCCTGAAGATCCTACAACTCCTGAAGGCATAACGATTATTGCCTCAGACACAGCAGTATCAATCAGATGGGCTAAGCCACCTTTCAATGGCTACCTAGAAACAATCATAAGGAAACAACAACATGATGAAGGTCTTAGTCCTGACTTTAGTAGTTCTATTGAGCTTGCGCGTGCTGTGGGAAATTACGTTGACCTTGAAGTCGAGAGTGATTCGCAATATTCATACTGGCTCGTGTACCTTAATACAAATGGTGAAGAAGGGGGTGTATCCGAAGCTCTCACGGTCACAACAAAGCAGACACTCGATATTCGACAAGGTTGGCTAGGTCAGGAGGCATTACAGGAAGCACTTGCAGAGCGTATAGACCTTATAGACTTACCTGATGTTGGTCTCATAGATAAGCAAAGTGTTATGAATCTAGCGATAGAGGCAGTGCAAGAAAAGCTACCATCGGAGGGCACAATAGCCACTCAGGAGTTCATCGCATCGGAAGACTTTGCAACCAATGAAACACTTATAGGTTTCGTAGAGAAGACAGGTTTAAACATTAAGTTAGAGAGCTTTGTGTCTACCACTCAGCTTGTCAATGAAGACTTTGCAACTACCACATCATTAAATGCTTATGTACTTTCTGATGAACTTGATGAGAGCCTTACGTCATATGTATCAAATACACAGCTTGCTAACAAAGATTATGCTTCAAATACTGACCTAACAGCTTACGTGCTGAACTCTGCGTTAAACACTGAGCTTAATTCCTATGTTAAAAGCACACAGCTTGCTAATGAAGACTTCGCGACCAATACATCATTAACAGCTTACGTGCTGAACTCTGCGTTAAACATTGAGCTTAATTCCTATGTTCTATCGGAAGACCTTGCTAATGAAGACTTTGCTAAGAGAAGTGAGATAACCGCATTCATAACCCAAATGGACGTTGATTCTAACCTAGAGAGTTATGTGTCAAATGAAGCTTTATCTAATGCAGACTTTGCAACCAACTCATCATTAACCGCATTCGTGACTACTAGTACAGTTGATGGTGTGGTCGAGAGAGTGAGTGCAGTAGAGACATTGGCAGAGGCCACCAAAGACGAAGCATTCTATAGTCTCAAAGTTGAAGCTAATGGTAAGGTCGCGGGGATAGGCTTAACGTCTAATCCTCAAGGGACAGCTATCCTATTCAATGCAGAGCAGATAGGTTTTCAGAATACCACTGGTTCAGACATCTTACCCTTCTCAGTACGTGACGAGATTGTATACATCAATCGAGCTAGGGTATCGACTCTTGAAGCTAACTCTATAATCAACGTAGATGATGTTAATGGTAACGAGAAGAGGGCATCACTTGGTAACACAATGATTGAGGGAGACCTTACATTAGTGAAGTCAGGTCAGATTAATTGGAAAGACCTACATCCCGATATACTCGCGGGTATGGTTACTTTCGATGAAGATGCAGAGATTACCGGAGGAACTAGAGCAAACTCGGTGAATGGCCTATCAAATGAAACAGTGTATCTCGCAAAGGTTGGAGATGCTCTTAGGCCTCCTCTTAATTCAAATGGTGCAACTCAAACTCTTACACTAAGTATTTATGGTGGTGTTGACCCTAAAGATGTTCCTTACCGTGGTGGCCCAGATGCTCCTCAAATTAGACTTAAAGTTTTCCGAAGAGAGGTTGGTGGGAACACAGAAGAACTCTACAACGAGTACCATGAAGGTGTAATCATTCGAGGTGAAGCAGAAGGAAGGCCTGCAAGTAGTATAACATCAGAAATTACTGTTAATACTCAACTAGATGTCGCTTCACCTGTTCAGGGTAATGAATATGAGATTTACTTTGTAGTGTCAGAATACTCAGGTGCATGGGGAGTCACAGGTGGTACTTTAAGTATCGACATACGTGAGCCTGTAGGTTCAACAGGTGGTGTCGTGGTTTCAGCATTGGCACATAATGGGGCTACTAAGGCGAGGGTAAGCGTGAATGGTTTTAGTGTTACTCAAGGTAATTTATACACAGGTAGCTTTGATAACCTTATAGCGGATAGCTCAGGGCAACTCTACTATGATGGTGTAGACCTGACAGATAAGTTTGCGCTAATCAATGCGGATACTACTGGCACTGCGGCTAATGCTAGTAAGTTAAATAATATACCTAGTTCTAGCTTTTTAAGATCTGATGCTGATGATTACAAA
>Ga0136555_1000624_pt1 | contig 13756 bp, 13 predicted proteins | sample AntRauTorckE5432_FD_104927 | JGI IMG/M metagenome (GOLD analysis project Ga0136555, IMG submission 104927) | Saline lake microbial communities from Rauer Islands, Antarctica - Metagenome Torckler E5 #432 | ecosystem: Environmental > Aquatic > Non-marine Saline and Alkaline > Saline | place...
ACCTCCCCCACCAAACTTTTTTTTTGGAAAACCGAGGCTCGCTTTTCCAAAAAAAAAGAAATTTGACTTGTGGACTTTTCTGACATAAAAAGTACATCTCATATGAATGAAAAATAATCTTGGTTCTGGCTTACGTTAAATCCACAATTTCTGGTGTACCTTCTTGTACATGGTCAGGCTCCATTTCTTCATCACTGATGGCTGGAGCATATCCCATATGTTCCCAGTCCGCACAGTGCATAGTGGTAGGCACACTGCGTAGCACTGCGGCGATGCGTTTGCAAATGTACCGGTACGCATCACGATGCGGTGTGCCTGCCAGCATACAGGCCAGTGGTTTGAGTTGTTCCACGTTTTTGGAAAAGTTCCACGTACGCACACTGGCTGCAACAGCACCTAAGAAACGTCTCTCCTCGTCCATTGAAACTTGACCGCCGTGGTACTGGTGTTTGTAGAGTTCCAACAACCCTTTCGCATCCTTCCTCGCAATCAATATGTGCACAGGATCAGTCATGCGTGTACAATTAGTACCTCACCCCTAAGCTGCACTGAAAAGAAAGTCAGGAATTAGCTGTTCTTGGTTGGTGTGATTGTTGTGGCGATGAGCAAGTCGCAGTTTAGCAGTGAGCACGATCGCACTGCTGCTTCACAGGCAGAACCGTGGTACTTGAACGAGTGGTGGCGCTCGTTTTTGTTTGTGTTCTTCTGCTTGGTGATCTTTCTGCTAGTCAGAGAGCTGTTTTCTTTGCTGTGCAAAACCAATACCTTGCATCGAGCGGTGGCTGAGAACCATCGTCTCCTGACAGAGCTACAAGAAACCCTGCGCGCGAACTAAGAACAAACTAAACTACCACTTCACCCAGAGCTTAACATACAAAACGAACACCTCAACACGTCTGTAGAGCTTGAAGGATGTACGCGGTGCCGCCTAGTGAAGATGGTCTGCTGCTACCTACAGAACCTAGGAACCATGACCCTCCATTGCTCAGCGAACAGCACGGAACTCACGTGGAAGTACATAGTCAAGCCTTCCAAGCCGAACTCGAGGGTGGTACGACACACGCAGCAATGAGACGTGCAGAAAGGCATGAGGCACGCCAGAGGTTCAAGAATGGCTTAAGTCGTGCTCCCCACACGATGGATCAAGAGGCCAATGCTGCCACCACAGCTGCAGTAGCAGCGGCAGCAGCTACAGCGGCTACAGCAGCGGTCAGCGCTACAGCAGCAGGTAGACAGGCTCAGCCCGCAGACACATCAACGGGTTTTTGGTCAAGTGCGGACGGATGGTGGCCGAGTACCTGGTTGTGGTTATTGATTGTGGTATTCGGCTTTCTCGTGCTGTACTTATTCGTGGCACGTAGATTGCACTTCAAATGGTCTGAAAACTTGCAACGGAAGCTTCACAGTCTCGCGAATCCCCTGTCAGGTGAGCCCAATGCAGTGCCCAAGTCGCTGTGAAGACCATCGTGCAACAGGTATGTAAAATTATGAGATGTATATGATTTCTGAGACACGGTGTCGGTGTGAGGGCGCGAAAATGTAGCACTAGAGCAGTAGGTAGGCTGCTCCAGTGGGTGGAGTAGAACTCATGTGGGACAGCCCAGCTTTCCATACTGTGCGTGAGATTGTACATCAGCGTGAGGCCTCCGATCAATGCACGTTGAAGCACGCGCTAGTGCTGCAGATGACGCAGTGGGAGAATGAGAAGAGTCCTTGTACCTCGAAAGCCCAAAAGCCGCAGGCTATTCCGTACACTGATCAGCTCTGCCACATGCAACAACGTGCGGAAGCCTTGCTTTGGGCTCTCACGTTGGATTGGTCGTGGCTCAAGCAGCCGTTGCTAAGCTGGCATGTGTACTACGAGATGTTGCCGGGCAGTTTGAAACCGGACGTCAGTCAGTTAACACTGAAGTTAACCGACTACTTGTGCGAAGTGTTGAACTTACAGCCCATCAAACAACTGGCCAGGATGCATGCGTGGGCGTGGTGCACACTGCACCTAAACCAAGGTCCCAAAAGCCTCAGGAACAATAGCCACAAGGGTTGGACGTGCAAGAACAATATGCACGTGCACCGTTTCTGTCCACAAGTAGTGGCGGTGGCTGCTATGGTGACCCCTCTCAACTACTTGCAGCAGTACCACACGGCTGTGTGGTCTCATCTACCGTACGACCGCAAAACGCTGACGTTAAGCCACATCGCAGAGCGCTGCCACGTCAAGGTGCACACTGTAACACAGTGCAAGCGCAAAATGCCCGTACTCATCAAGGGCTACGTGCAGCATCAGAAACAGGTCCAAGATTTCGTGAACGTGAAAACTTAACGGAAGATGGACATGTATGCTATTCGCTATTCTGTTAATGTACATATGTATGCACAAAGAACCGAGCAAACCGAGCAAAAACACTGGAAAACGCATCTATCATGGCTTATCATTATCACCTGGCTACCTTCGCAGCACCAAGTAATGGGTTTCTCACGTTGAAAGTCACGTTGGATCAACCAAACCTCTTCGTCTTATCGTGCGATTACAACGCTATTGTGCATCGCTATGAGACTTGTTGCTTCCAAGTTACCCGAAAAGTGTCTTGCAATGAGGTGTATCAAATTCACTGTGATCGTAAGTTGGATGCGGAAGAGAACTGTACTGTGAAGTGGACCTACGTGCCCCACATAGAGCGTGATGAGATTAACATTGAACCAGAACCAGCAACAGAGCCAGAAGAGCTTAAAGACGAGGGAGCGCCACAGCCAGAGCCACAGCCAGAGCCAGTGTTAGCAAACTTAATGTAAGATTGACCGCTGGGGACATTGTGTACGCAAAAGTGTGGTGTTGCTGACACACTATGAGCAAGATTTACGTGTTCGGCAAGGTGATTAGAGTGGGTAAGACCTATGCCACCGTCCACAAGCTGGAAGAAGAGACCACAAATGTACCATCCAACCTCGAGTACCGCGAGTCTGGAGGCGAGTACGCGAAGGCCATGACCCAACCCACTTGTTCACTCTGCTACTGATACATGATGAGATGTATGCAAATGTTAAAGTGAAATAAGACAGACCTTGTTACCCGTACCTTGTTGTAAAGTGATAAAAGTAGCGGAAACTAGAACCAAGTATGGCTCAGGCGAAATGTGATGCGCACAGCACGCTGATTGTGGGTTCAAAAGGCAGTGGCAAAACGTTGCTGGCCAAACGTTTGGTGCGTGAATCTTCATGCATAACTGTCGTTACATCACGTCCACACGAGTGGGAGGATGTGCCCAATGCACGTGTAGTGAGGAGTGGTATTGTGGCTATGCTCGACGAGCTAATCAATCAGACACCTACTGTCGCTGAACATGCTACTGCACCAAGTCACGCGGTAGTGTTGGATGAGATCGATTGGGCGACGGAAAATGTGCAAAAAAGTATCGGGTTCCAAATGCTTATGATGCAGGGCAGACACTACACTGTGCGTTTGGTGATCATTCATCGACCTTGGAGCACGTTCGAAGTGAACGCAGGAGACCCAAAAGTACAATCATGTGTGTCTCGCAAGGCGCAGCTACCGTGTTTTACACCGATGACACGTTGTAATTTCGACCAAGTCCTTCTCACAAGTCTTTGTAAGCAATCTGATTTGGACAAAATCATACGTGATCACTGTGAATGCGAACATTGGCCTCGGTCGTCGATTGACGATCTAAATGCCTTAATGATCACCGTGAATCAAGATGACAGCACTGCTTTACTGATACACAAAAACAGCGTAAACCCGGTCCGTTGCCTCGATACGAACACTTGCAGCATCGGCCATGTAGCATGAATGTAAGATGTACCCCTTTACAGTCTAGAAAGAAAATCGAATTACACAACCTACATTGACCTTACAGCACGTCTGTTCGAACATAGAACACACTGTCACACCTGCCATAATATCCACAATCAAACGTACAGCTTTCACATGTCTACGGTTCAATCACTGAAACCTCTGTGGTGCAACGCCCAAGCGCGTGAGCACTTGCAGTATGGCACTAACACGTTGTTTTGTGTAACTAATTCGTCGGACACGGCTCTGGTGTACACCATCAATCGAGAAGATGTCATGGATGTCAAGGTCACGCCCCATTGGATCACACCTCCGAACTGGCACCATTTCGGCGAGGTGGACCGTTCACTGCGCAAAAACTTCTTCGGTGTCCGGGTGGAGAACACCAACAAGAAGGGTGTAAAGCGGTTGCACCTGGCCTGTTTGCCTGATCATACCCTTTACTTGCACCTGAAGAAATCAGGCAAGAATGTGTGCAAAATTTACTTGCGGTACCCAGAGACTGAGGACGAGGCACAAGCAGAAACCGAGGACACGCAAACGGTAGAGTGCGAGGTCTTGGAAGGACATTTCGAGCACGCACCCAACGGAGCGCACGCCGCTATCATACGCATCACTGGTCGACCTTGTGATTTGACCAAGCAGTATGCAGCTGACAAGCGTCCGCTCAATGAGGTGCCGTTAATGGAAGAGGAAGTCATTTTACCGGTGACGGCGACCATGCTCACAGGAGCAGCACTGGGCGTTGTCACCTCGGGCCTCACCAACATAGGTTCCAGTGTAATGAGTGTGTTCTCCATGTGACCTTTAAAGACTTACTGAGCAATATCAGTGTTTTCCGGTGTACCCGTGTCAGACCCATGTCAGACCCATGTCAGACACGTGTAACATAGTGATTGTGTAGTGTACTTAACTAAGATGAACGTGGAGAAGTTGAAAGCGGTGCGTGAGTTCTTGTATGAGTTCAGCACGGACCAGCAGTGGGTGGAACAGGTTATGTTGGGTCCTGTGAAAAACGGACAGTGGAGCCCAGCACAGATCATGCTAGGCCTGGATGATTTCCGGAGCTTTGTTGCACATGAAACGCTCGAAAATGTCACACAGTACAGGTGGCCGAGCTGGAAGCATTGGAGTTGCGTGTACGTGTCTGAAAAATCCACCCGTACGTCGAAACGTACACGTACACGCAAACGTAAACGTGGCAGTGATGGCAGTTCCAACTGTGTACCTACTGCGCACACGGATTGGATCTTTGATCCGTTGAAGGTCCTGCAGCCTGAGGGAGGCGGTCCAGCTCCAAAGGTGCTCAAGTGTGTCAACAAGAAGTGCGGTAGTTTCAACACGCGCTTCCTGGTGGTACAAAAGCGAAAAGGAGATGAAGGCTACTCCCTAGATTGTGTGTGCAAACAATGTGGACACCAGTGGCATGTTAAATAAAACGCACATTAATCGCTCTTATGGCTGCTTCTCGTGGTGAAGTACGTGATGACGTACGTGATGACGTACGTGATGACGTCTGTGACTTTTGGCCACCACACACACAGAGTTACAGCGGCATGTCTACGCCCGGTGAACACTACGAAAGACCTGAAGCTTTAGTGTGGTGGCGTAAGCTCACTCCAGAGCAAGTGAAGGAGCACTGGCCAGAAGCACTGCACCCACCCACGAAAGATCTTTTACTTCAAGAAAAACCACCCGCGCACTGGCTCTGGGCCTGGGACGTGCAGGAATGGTACGAGGGAAAACAAGATACGCAAGGCTTGCACGAGGTCACACGGTACACCGCGGTAGGGTGTCCTGGCTACACGCTGCACGGACGCTGGGGCTCAGGTGTGGTGTTAATGTGGCGCAAACTGCGCGAACAACCTTGGACCTTAATCCACATACTGTCCGCTCCTTATCCCTGGAAACGTTTTGGAGAACGCTGTAGGTACCACGTGACACAAAACTCACTCAAGTGCTCTGCCAAGTTGCTATGCGCACACACACACGTGGAACTGCAGCGGGGGTGGTTCATGCACAAACCTGGCAAGCTTCAGTTGTGGCTGTCACTCACCTGAAACCTCTGTTAAACCCTACTGTACTGTACATACATGTAACTTCATTTCAAACTGCGACAGGCCTGCAGAGCCTTGAGATAACACTCTTGCATTTGCAAGTACGTCCGTGCGTACGTGACACGAAGTCGACGGCTGTTGGTGAAACTGATGCGTTTAGATTTCTGTGTGGACTGAAAGAACTCGTGCAGGCTGTGACTGCAACGGGTCCATAATCTGCAGGTGTACAGTGAATCTTCATAGTCTGGGGAACGGGACGTTTGTTTCAACATGTGTGGCACGTGGCACAGTAGGTCGCACATACGGATGCTGGCGTCCAGAGCTTTTGGATTTAGGTGACGGAACTGTTCTAGGTGGTGTAAGTCCACCATGAGCATGCGCTGGTTCTGCAAGTACTCGGTCTGTGTGTGCTTGAGTTCGTACACAGGTGTGGTGAAGTAGGTCATCAGCCCAAAGCTGCCTACCAGACCCAAACCCACGGAACCCATGGCGGCCGATTCGCGCTTGGTAGGCATACGCTGCCACAGACCACGCAGGAAGGCAGACAGGAGCTCAGGACTAATCATGGAGACGGATGAGCGCTGGAGGTGTCACCTGTTTCTCTTTTTCTCTTAGAGCTTGGGGTGCTTGAAGCAATTTTTGCCTGCCAGGACGGTGGTGGTTTCAGAGGTCTGGACTGACGTTTCCCGCTTACGCTTGACCATACGTTTACGTTGTTCTAGTTTTTGTTCGAGTTCTTGTGCACGTTCCACTTCCGCTGGGCAGTACGTAAGACTCACGTTGGTGCAGAGCACGGCGAAGGCGTCCACCATATCCTCCCACGGGTGTTGATCGATCCGACAGGACAAGAGCTCCCGCAACTGCATGCTGGTGTTCAATGTCCGGTCTTCGTCGTGTGCAGAGACATCGAACAGCTGACCGAACGCTTCGTGCATAAGCTCTTTAGAGGCACCGCCCATACCGCTAAAGACGCGCTTGACCTGTGTGGGTGCCATTTCGCGACACTGTTGCAGATTCGGACGACTCCAGACCTCGTGACGTATCATACCGCCCAACTCGTACAGTACGGACGCGCCGCGACTGTCACCTGCACTGTAGGCATAGTGCTCAATGCCCACGTGCAGCTGTTCTGCAGGTTGGACGCGAACCACGTGATCTAAAAAGTACTTGAAAGCCTCGCGTAAGTGGTGTAGCTTGTGGTAACGTGCCAGAGGTGGCGGTTGGTCCGCATGGGCAGAAGCCAGATTAGGAGGCAGTTGGTGACGGTACAAAGTCCACTGACGTTGACTGCGCGGATGCGTCCAGGTGCGGTAGGCACCCAGCCCGAAGCCACCTTTCTTGGCCTCACGCTTGCGCTGGGAGATGAAGCCCATGTACACATGGGGCCACGCTAAGGCCTGAGGTGTGGAGGCTGAGGTCGGTGTAGGTGCCGGTATGCGTACGGCGCACCATGCTGGGGATTCTACGGAAAGATCTAGACCCACGAACACTCTGGAGCTTTGCAAACGCTGAACCTTTTGACAAGCTTTCTGTGCTTGCACCACGCGCTGACCAGCCGTTTTTAGCAACTGGTTCATGTGAAAAGCAGCACAGTACTGTACTAGTACCCTTTTTCTGTCAAAGTGTCACGTGACAATTTTAAGTTAAGGACACTTTATGACCCACGGATGCTTCACCGCGTTAGTGACGATCGTTGAAGCTGGAACAATAATTGAAGCCAAGTCATTTTACAATCACAGTACCACCATGCAGTTCACCAAAACTGGGGAATTGGGCGAGGGCACCTTTGCTACGGTCTATCGCGTCAAGCGAAACCAGCAACAGTACCCCCAGCTGACTGCTTGCGGTACAGCTGAGAGGTACTATGCGCTAAAGCTTTACAAACACAACCCTCAGAAGCATAATACACTGCACACCGTGGCGCGGGAGATTACCGCCATGAAATTGCTGCAGAACCACCCGCACATCATGTCCTTGATGGAAGTGGTGAAGCGTGGCCCAAACATTCTGCCAGGCTTGCTTATGCCACTGCGTGACCATACCATGTGCCAAAGCAACTTCAATCAGAAGCTGCGCAGCTTGGAGCCCGCCGATCGCCTTCTAGTAGTCAAACAATTACTCAAGCAACTGCTGCAAGCCGTAGCGCATTGCCACCGACATGGTGTCATGCACCGCGACATAAAACCAGGCAACATCATGCTCACACGCATGCGCATGGCGACCACACCTCCAGCGTACAGCGTCCAGGCGAAGACTTTGAAGACCCCACCACCGAGACTGGAAAGTCTCAACCCTTTCGTGGCTCCTACGCACCCACCCCGAGCACCACGCAGCTTGACACCCAAACCCTTGACCGAGACGCCGTACCTGCTGGAGCTTACGGATTTTGGATTATGTTACCTGTGCCATGGAAATAGCCAGAGCTCCAGACCACAGTGCATAGATCCGTTGGTGGTCACCGTCTGGTACCGCCCACCAGAGCTCCTGCTGCACCACCCCCACTACGGGTTCGAAATCGATGTGTGGTCCGTGGGCTGTGTTTTTGCCGAACTCGTGCGTGGCGCGCCCCTGTTCGCCGGCATATCCGCTATCGGCACGCTGTTCCAAATCTTTCAAGTCATGGGGTCACCCCACGCCCTACCGCCAGGCTCAAGGGTTCGAACCTTCTACGAGTCCCTGACCCACTTCAAGTCGACCTTTCCCAAATGGTCTCCGGAGTCCAAGGTTTCGCTGGAAGCCTTCGTGCCTGAGCTCAAGGACGCCGGCCTCGACCTGCTGAAACGCATGCTGGCCTTGCACCCTCAAGATCGATGTACAGCTGAAGAAGCACTGCAACATCCCTTCTTTCGTTAAAGGCATTATTTTTTGTGACAACATCCGAGAAGAAAAAGTGTGTGGTTGGACTTTAAAATTATATTCAGGTCATTGTCTTTGCATTATGCCGCGTCGCAAAGTAGCAGCTTTTGGGGCCAGTAGCACCAGCAGCAGTGGTGGAGTCAACATCTTGGTGCCTAGACGTAAGAAGAAGGTCTCGGCTCCAGTGGCAGCAGTAGTAGAGGCTGACGATTCTGGAACCGACGTGGACGAGCCTAACGTCGTACTGGTCGAGCCTACCGTCGCCCAGCCAACGTCCGCCTTGTCACTGAATCCCTTCTCTGCCAGTGACTCACGGAACAGGTTCAAAAGGCTGCGAAAAGGTCCAGTGCAGAAGAAACGACGGAAGCCGAAGAAGAGAAGTCCGCCACCGCTGCCTGTAAGTGATAGTAGTGATTCGGACGACTCGGATGATGAGGTACCCATGTACAAGCTGAACATCCCAAACCAGTACAAGACAAAGAAGAAGAACAGTGTGCCCAAACCAGTTCAGGCTGTATCGGTGGTGCGCGATGAACTACTGGAGGCCACCACGGAGAGTGAAAGTGACGACGAAGCGCGTATCCTGCTAGGCAAAATGCCTAAAAGCCACTCCAGGTCTCGCTCTCGCTCTCGCTCTCGTTCGAAGCCGAAGCCGAAGCCGAAACCGAGCGTTTCCTCGGTGTCCAAAGTAGTGAAGCAGAAGAAACAGGGCAAGAAGCAACATCATGGACACGGCACAGTGAGAGGTGACCAAGTCTTCAACGCCGTGAGCAAGCGCTGGGTCAAGCGCAGCGGTGGCTTGGGTAAAGCCATTGAGGAGTGTAACAAGATCCACAGAGCGTCTACTGCTGCTCCTGCTCGTAAGGCTACGCCGTCAAAACCAGCTCCCAAAAGTCAGGTTGCAGGTAGTGTATCTAGCGTGGAGGTCATTGATCTGCTCAGCGCGGATGAAGAAGATGACGCGGATGCTGAGTTGGACGAGTACGAAGATGATTTCTTGGTGAAGGATGACAGGATGGCAGAATACAAAGGTTTGAGTGCTCTGATGAAGCTAGCAGGCAAAGATACGCTACGTAACGACCAGTTCTTGGCTGCTCAAGGCCAGCTGAATAACAAAGGTCAACTCAAAGCCAAGGGTCAAGCCATTCGAAAATCGCTCAGGAATGCACTGCTCGAAACCATCAAACAAGTCCGCAAGCTTCACAGAGACAAGAACCCGGCTGACGCTCAGAGAGTGTGGACTTTATTCGACCTGAACACCGCCATGAATTTGAACCAGATCAAGCGAAACGCTGATCTGAAAGGTCAACTGGTACAGTTCATACAGGCGCAGAAGGAATCGTCAGGTCGAGTGAACGTTGACAGCTGGGTGACCCAGTTGGCTCCATTGGCACGCTACCCAAACATTTGAACGTGAAGATCTATCTTGTGCACTGTAATTTAAGACCTGGTAATTTCCGAGACCTGTATTATGAATTCGTAACAGGTAATGACGGTGGTTCGAGGTGAAGAGCGGGTTGGAGTGAAAAGCGGGCTTCTATGCCCATGCCTCGCAGTTCGCACAGCATCACGTACAAGCTTTGCGCTAGGTACACGGGTACCACTTGGTCTCCCTCTTGGCAGCGTAGACAGAAACGCCAATCGAGGGTTTGATTGCAAACCGCAATGAAGCCACACTTTTTGCACACATAGTACACACGCGCGTCGCTAACTCCGTGGGTGCGTTCCTTGAGAAAGAAACTAGCCCCGTGCGAGTTACCGCAATCCCGTTCCATCTCTCCAAAGCGTGGCCCACCGTCGCGCCTTCGACCGCTCACCGGCTGTCCAGTGATGCTGTTGCGTGGGCCACGACCCCTGGCGTGCGCCTTGTTGCGCACCTTGTGATGCAACACGTTGTAATACATGAGACCGGAAACCAAAGGCCTTTCCATCATGCGGCCTGTACGCCCGTCCATAAAATACTCCAGACCGTCACGGTTCAATCCTTGTGTAGCCAGGTAATCACCTACCGCCTTCACCACCTGCGAGTGATCGTTTGAACCCATGCACTGCCGGTCGATAAAGCGCATACCACGGCGCACGGCAGCTTTGCCGCACAGGGCCTCCAGCAACACGGCCACCGTCATGCGGCTGACCAACGACAAAGGGGAGAAGATCAGCTGCACTGGAGCGCCATCGCGCAAGCTGAAAGGCATGTCCTCAGGAGCTAGTACCATGCCAATGACGCCTTTCTGACCATGTCGCGAAGACATCTTGTCACCAATTTGACCACTGTGAAGACTCTGCACCTCCACTTGACGCATGCCAGAGAGAGCGGTCAGGGACGTAACCTCACCGTCGTGCTCTGGCTCCAGCGACACACTCTTGTCCCGTCTCCGCTCAGTGAAGGCCTTGTTTCGGAACTGATAAGGCCCGTTGACGCGGCTACTGGTGCTCACATGCGTGGTGTTGGGCACCGTCACACCAATCAGCACGTCCTCGTTGGCTACTTGAGTACCCAGAGGCGGTACTGCCAGACCGTCATCCAGCTTCTCGTAGCTACCCATCTTGAGACCAAACGCGTGAGCCTCACTGGAGTTCTCATAGAAGTGTTGCTTCTGGGCCTTGCGCTTGGAAATCTTGGGCGCGGGTTCTTCAAACTCACCGCGGGGCTCGAGCTCCACCAACACACCAGAGGGCATGGCTTTGATGGCTTCGGAAGTGAGTGTCTGCATGTGATCTCCTTTCTGCTCGTTCGTGTAGCGACGTATCTTGAGGTGGTTCATGAGACCCAGCTCCAGCGCCTGCTTGTTGATGACCACCGCATCTTCCATGTTGAAGTGAATGGGTGCAATGACGAACCGCACATGTACACCAAAGCCCACCTCGTCCAGGCCGACTTGCTTGGCGGTCTGTGTGGTCACTAGCGGTGCCTCCCCGCTTAGCAGGTGGTATCCGGTGCGTGTGTTCAGGTTACGCAAGGGGTGCGAGGTCAGAGCCTGCTTGGCCATCGCGTTGCTGTAGGTCACGCGAGGTCCTGGATTGTTGCGCATGAAGGGGTTCATGGAAGCCACGATGCCGGAGAAGCTGTTGGCGTTGAGCTCCAAGTGAGTGAAGCGACTGGCAGGTTGGCCTTGCAGGTCGCGCGGATCCGTGCACGAAGAACAGTGGTGGCGAATCTCGTTGGCTCCCAAGTACTCTACTAAGCCAGCGTTCATAAGATCGACCGGACTCGGCCACGGCAGCTCGTCGGCCTCCAGCGCAGATGCAGAACAGTCGTGCAGCAGCCGGCGGTAAACCGCCACGTCCAGCGGTAAGATCACTAAGGCACGCAAGACACGTCCACCGTCGGACTGAACGTTCAGAGTACGCCGCAAGGGATCGTACCAAATCTCCGTGTCAGGATTAAGCGCCAACGCCCGACGCGCTTGAACCAACCTCTGACGCGCCGCCTCCAGATTTGTGAGCCACGCCAGGAACCGCCCGCAAGTATCCACAAATAACCCTCCCTCAGGGTTTAAAGGACCGTACTGAAAACCCCCCGTGACCTGCAAGTACACCAGCTCGTTGAGCAGCGACTGCACCAACAAATTGTCCACTTGAAGATCAGAAGCTTGGCTCAGCCGCATAAGGAGGGCCTGGAACCCCGCAAGGCCACAGTCCTTGCCTTCTGGAGTCTCGGTAGGACACTGAAACCCGTACATGCTGTTATAGATCAGGCGCACATCCACTTGGTTGCCCACCACAGCAGTAGAAAGCTTGCGCACACTTGACCACAGGTCTAGCAGGTTGTGTGTGTCGAGATCGTGAAACACACCCGCACGGTGCTCGGTCACGCGACCGGTGGCAAACGCACTCACCAAACAGTGCGTCAGGCGAGACTCGGAAAGCAAATGCTGCACAGTGATGCTGGTGCCGTCACCCCGCCGCAACAAGCGGCACAAAGTATTGCCGGCCTGGTTAAGCTCATCCGTCAGACACATACGCACCAGCGTGCAAACCTCGTGCAAATCCGTGTGCACTGTGCGGTTTTCCAACGAGTCAATTTCGGTCTGTGGCTGGTACCCTTTCGAGACCATCATCAGCTCGTGCGTCACCACCGCCAGGTAAAAGCACTTGTGCTGGTTCTCCAATCGAAACGGATTGACCTGGGATAGCAACACTGGCTCTGAACTGCTGGTACTGGCAGACATAGCGGGCCTGGGCGAGCTACGCTTGCGCTTCTTGCCTTTACCACCTTCCAACGCACTGACAGACGCAGAACGGACAGTAGCCAACCATCGATGCGCTTGGTGGGTGGCGGATTGAAAAACTTGACCCCACTTGCTTCGACAATCTTCTGACTTGTTCTCCAGGTTGAGATGCGGTAGCAACTCAGAATGCATGGTCCGCTCGAACTTGGTCAAGACGTGCAATTCTTCCCAGTTCGCCAGACCTGAAATTGACGCCGCAACACCGTTTGCGGCTGGTTTCTGCGCTCTGGCGGGTTGCTGCTGCTTCTTCTTGTTGGTGTAACAAGCTTTCAGGTACTTGAGTGCGCTCACACGGTCGTCGCAATAGGCGGTGCAGAGCTGAAAGCGGCTCAGCAAGGTGTTCTGCCAGCTCCAGTCGGTTACGTCCGGACGCAACTGACGGAGTCGGATCAAAGTGTTCACAAACCACTGGGTGGTACCACCCAGCGCCAGCACCAGCACGGCCAGAGGTACGTTGGTGCTAAGTCGCGGCAGGGACACTTCCAACGTGCCATGCTGCGATACGTTCTTGGAATGAGCCAACAAACGCACCTCAAGCGTGCACGTCGAACGGAACGGCCGATCCAAATGTTCGGAACGCGTTTCCGCCGTCCACCACTCGGCCTCGCTAGACTTTTTGTCCACGTGGTAACTGTAGGTCGGGGCGTTGTGGTGGCGCTCGTACTTGTGAGAACAAACCACCTTGCGACCATGCACAATGTAGTAACCACCCAACTCCTTGTCTTTAAAGTCCGTGGCGTGCACCTGCAGATCACTCAGGTAGCAGGCGTTCGAACACACCATCACAGGCAAGGAACACA
>Ga0136555_1000625_pt1 | contig 13734 bp, 13 predicted proteins | sample AntRauTorckE5432_FD_104927 | JGI IMG/M metagenome (GOLD analysis project Ga0136555, IMG submission 104927) | Saline lake microbial communities from Rauer Islands, Antarctica - Metagenome Torckler E5 #432 | ecosystem: Environmental > Aquatic > Non-marine Saline and Alkaline > Saline | place...
AGCGGTACTTATAGCAGGGTAACGACTGGCGGCGTCGGCGCATCATTCGGTATATGGCATGAATACATCGATGAAGTTCTAGAGATAGCCAAGGAATCAGATGTATCGATTAATCGACTGCACACACACATTGGATCTGGAGCAGATACTGATAAATGGCTAGGCGTTATCAAAAAAAACCTAGAACTTGTCAATCAGTTGCCAGACGTTACTCACCTCAACCTAGGCGGCGGGTTCAAGTATGACCGCATGAACCCAGGTAACTCCGCAGACATACCAGCGATATTGGCTGCTGCCAATAAAGAAATAGCGGCATATGCTGCTAAAACTAGCCGCAAACTACATTTAGAAATAGAACCAGGCACGTGGATGGTGGCCGGAGCAGGATCACTGCTATGCAACGTCATAGACGTCAAAGACACCGGCAAAGACGGCTACAGATTTGCTGTAGTGAACACCGGCATGAATGATATTATCCGGCCTGCAATGTATGGCGCGCAGCATCCAATCACTATCTACAGCGATGCTGAGCAGGTCGACCTGTTGGTTGCGGGTCACAACTGTGAATCTTCCGACATGTTCACTATAGCTGAGGGCGACCCGGAAACATTAGCCCCTAGGCTACTACCTGAGCCAGAAATTGGTGACATAGTTGAAATCGGCGGAGTAGGAGCCTACTGCGCTGGCGGATTCCGCCCAATTGGCTACAATTCATTCCCGCCCGCCGCCGAAGTGTTCATAGATTAGCTTGATCATCTTCAATTGGCTGCCTGAGCCGCACAGAGTGATTTGAGCCGCACATACATGTGTCTGGATTGTAATTCCGGCTGTTTCCTGGTCTCAGTATAGGCAAGCCTCTAGAATCTATATCAGATTCTTTTACGACGCCATCTAATTGCTGTGAAATGTATTTCGATAGTCGTAAAATGTATTTTGCTCGATAGTATCCTGCCGTTGTTGTGTCTTTGGCTAGTGTGTCCTGTGGCGCCAAAAGCGCAGCGGTTGTAAGACCTGATAGACATGCCTCCCCGACGCCGTGGCTTAGTACTAGTAGTGATGTTCTTTTGATACTGGAGAACTCTTCACGCGCTAATTGGTGGGCTCTTTGATTTGCACTATCATTGCACTGTTCAATAGCTGCATCAATTCCTGAGCCATCTGGTAAAGCGTAGATTAAGCAGTCAGCCGGCATCAAAATTCCTTCTTTTTTATTACGCGCCCACGTCTCTTTATTCACCGGGTAAGCCATAATTCCTGGCGCCTCAAAGGACACACCAGTGAGTACCTCTGATTGGATGTTAAACCGATTATCTTCGCCTGAGCCAGCCATTATCTGTATTTGAAACATATGTATTCCTAATTTTTCTAAATAAAATAACCCTCAAATTACCTATGCCGTAAGCGAGAAAGGGTTATGTTGAAAAAATGAACTATCGCTAACGGCTAAATCTTGGCCGTCTTCTTAAGTGCGAATAGTTTAGTGTGTCTCATAATTATCTATAATATAAACTATTACAGTTTAAACAGCAAGTAGTAAAAGATTTTCAATTAAAAAAGTCTTAGAATTATCTAAGACTTTTATGGAGGTGCGTACGGGTAACGCTCCCGTCTGGCAGCTTTTGCAGAGCTGTGCCTAACTTCTCGGCCAACGCACCAAATCAACTGTAAGTATACATGAGCAACTAGGTAGTATGAAAGACCCCCATCTGGTATAATTTCGGAAGTCAGAGAAGTTAATTCTATTGACATATTGGGCGAGTGGTGGAATGGTTTACACAAAGGACTTAAAATCCTTCCCGTTTATAGCGGTTGTGGGTTCGAGTCCCACCTCGCCCACCAACAAAAAGAGTCAGCGAATGCTGGCTTTTTTCGTTGGTGCGTCAGTGGGCTTGAAGCCACTAGGTTGTGGGTGAAAACTGCCTGTGGCAGTTTGCAAGGAAGACCACTCTTGGCTACTTGTTAGCCAAAGATGTGGCTTCGGGGTCGCTGAAAGTGACCGAGTCCCGACTCGCCCACCAGAAAAAACACCTGGATAAGGTGTTTTTTCTATTTGCGCCAGGTATACTAGTAGCATATGAGCAAATTTTATATTACCACTGCAATTCCTTACGTTAATGCCAAGCCACATATCGGCAATGCGATGGATTTTCTCTACGCCGATATAACCGCGCGTTATCAACGCCAGCAGGGAAATGAAGTTTTATTTGCCACTGGAGCAGATGAGCACGGGCTGAAGATTGCTGAAAAAGCAGAAGAAAAAAGCATTAGCCCGCAAGAGCTTGTTGACTCATTGGCGCCTGACTGGCAAGCATTTATAGCCAAAGCTGGTATCAGTAATGACCTATTCATCAGAACAACTAACCCAGAGCACAAAAAGCGCGTTGAAGCCATATGGAAAAACCTGGCTGCGTATATCTACAAGGATAGTTACACTGGTTGGTACTGTGTCGGCTGTGAAGAATATAAAACTGATTCTCACGTCAAAGAAACCAACAGTGTGTGTCCACTACACAATAGAAAATATGACGAAATCCAGGAAGAAAACTACTTTTTCAAACTTAGTGCATTTAGTGAACGATTAACAGAAGCAATTAAAAGCGATCTGCTAAAAATTACTCCAAAGACGCGCAAGAATGAAATATTGCAACTATTCAAAGAGGGGCTAGAAGACATCAGTGTATCGCGCCCATCCAGTAAATTATCCTGGGGTGTGCCGGTGCCTGGAGACAAATCGCAGACGATGTACGTTTGGTTTGACGCGGTGTGCAACTACATTACGATCTTAGGCTATCCTGACCACGCTAACTTCAAAGATTTCTGGCCTGCAAATGTGCAGATAATTGGCAAAGATATTTTAAGGTTCCATGCAGCAATTTGGCCTGCAATACTGATGGGGCTTGAGCTACCCTTGCAAGAGCAACTATACGTTCATGGACATGTATCTAGTGATGGCAAAAAAATGAGCAAGTCACTAGGTAACGTTGTTGACCCAGAAGAAGTCATTGATAAGTTTGGCCTGGATGCGTTCCGGTATTATTTTGCGCGTCACATACCAAGCTATGATGATGGAGATTTTTCCTGGGAAAAATATGAAAATGTTTATAACAGTGAATTAGCTAACGAATTGGGTAACGGTGTGTCTCGCGTTGCAGCCATGGTGCGTAAATATCAGAGCGGCATAATTGGCGATGTGCCACCGTCAGAACACGATACGACTAGGTACCATGAGGCAATTGAAGAATTCCGTTACGACCGCGCCCTGGAGTCTGTCTGGGAGCAGGTCCGAGGGCTCAATCAATTTATAGAAGAAGAAAAGCCCTGGCAGCTAGCCAAAGAAAACGACCCAGACCACCTGCGCGAAGTACTTGCCAGCATGTGTAGTGACTTGTTAGAAATTGCAGGATTATTGATACCGTTCATGCCGACCACGGCAAGTAAAATACAAAGCGTATTCAGCGAAGGTATCATTAGGGAATTAGACGGTCCATTGTTCCCGCGCTCAGAAAGCTAGAATTGGTAGAAAATGTCAAAAATAGAACTCATAGATACACACTGCCACATTCATGACAGCGAATTTACCGCGAAGTTCAATAAAACACGAGCAGAGTTGGTAGTAGAGGCTAACGAATCTGGGGTGGTGAAGCTAGTTTGTGTTGGCACAGATGTGAAGAGTAGCAAAGAAGCAGTAGGCGTTGCAGCTAAGAATCAATGTTGTTACGCTTCAATTGCTATACACCCTCATGAAGCAAAAGATATTGACGACGCTGGAATAGCGAGCGCTACAGATGAACTGCGCGCAATTGCAATTGCAGCTAGTAAAACGAAGTCAATAGTTGCTATTGGCGAGTGTGGCTTAGACTATTTCTATCATGAAACCGATGCAACAAAAGATAAACAGAAAAAGTTGCTTATAGCGCAGTTAGACCTAGCAGCTGAGTTAGATTTGCCATTGATATTCCATGTACGGGATAAGAATCAGCCAGAGGGCACTATGCAGCCAGTATTTGAAGATTTTTACAATATAATTGATAATTACCCTGGCATCAGGGGTGTCCTACATAGTTTCTCAGCTACGCCAGTCGAAATGGCAGGAGCTATCCGGCGAAAATTACATGTGAGCTTGAATGGAATAATGACGTTTACAAAAGACCAAAACCAATTAGTAATGGCTAAACAAGTACCGTTGTCGTCTTTACTCCTTGAAACTGATGCTCCGTTCTTGACTCCTGCACCGTTTCGTGGTAATATATGCGAGCCTAAGCATGTAATGCAAACGGCGCAGTTTTTAAGCGAACTTCGGGGCGAAAGTCTAGAAGAAATTGCAGCAGCTACAACGCATAATGCAGAGCAGCTGTTTAAGCTAAAGTAGAGGGAATATGGCGTTAAAAGATTACATTTTCGGTGGTTTCGAATCTATCTTCAGGAATGAAGGTAACTTTACTAATGCCGAAAATAACTATTCTCCAGTCAACATAGATACATTACCGACTGTACGACTGGAGATGCTAGAGCTTGCCGTAGAAGATATCAAATTTTCAGTAGTAGAGACAAAAAAGTCACAGCCTGGAAGGATTAGGACAATTGTAGACATAGTAGACAAAACGGACGTTGTAGCCGGGAACTATGTGCAAGACATTGATCAGATTAAGCGCGACGCAAAAAACGCTGATACCGTCAGCGCTATGAGCGGTCCAACACTATTCCAAGAGCAAGGTGGTGACTTTAACCAATTTTTAATAGATGCGGCAGGGGGAGAATCGCCAGAAGATCATTTGCCAATCGCCAGCGCTTCACCGAAAGAAGACACCGTAGACGTGGAAGCTGTAACGGCCAATACTACTAATAAATCAAGCGATACTAGAATGAGCGAGGTAGACAAGGCCCGTCAGGCTGTTGATGCACAATTCGCACTGGCTAGGTAAGAGCAGCAATGAATATATTTACGCAATTTTTTAAAAACAAGCAGACTAATGAACAGGTAAGTCAGAATTACGAACGAGACTTGATGCGTGCTGAAGCACAATTAGCACAGAACATATTCGGTCCTGTACAAAATGGAGGGAAACGAGAATTTTTCTGCCTAGATAGGAACACTTGGATTTGGTATGAACAATGGACGAGTGATGCAGGTGAAGCAAAACAAGTCACCACCCGATATTTAGTCCGATCAGGCGAAATAGTAAAATCTCAAAACGGTGGCGCTTACCATCGGTTAACTGTAGCTGAGGCTGAGAATTTTCAAGCTGCAACAGCAGCATATTTGAGTAAAGCTAAAGCAGGTTTATATTCTAAAATCGTCCCAGCTCAAGCATAAAAGTAGTACTATTGTCCTATGGCCAATAAAACAATATATTTAGACTACGCCGCAGCAACTCCAGTTGACACTGCTGTGTTAAATGCGATGCTACCTTATTTCACGAATGAATTTTATAATCCATCCGCACTCTACGTCGGCGCTAGGCAAGTTAAATCTGCTTTAGAACAAGCCAGGCAGAGCGTTGCACGCAGTATTGGGGCCCGCCCAAGTGAAGTTGTATTCACTGCCGGGGGTACGGAGTCATCTAACCTGGCAGTGCACGGAGTCATGACTAATCATCCTGGAAGAAAAATGATGATAAGTGCAATTGAACATGACGCAGTCTCTCGTCCGTCAGCCGACTATATCTGCGATACAATTCCCGTCGATTCAAAGGGTGTCGTCGATATTGCATGGTTGAAAGTAGGCATCACAGATGATCATGTGCTGTTGTCAGTCATGTATGCAAATAACGAAATTGGTACCGTCCAGCCTATCAAAGAAATTGCAGATATTGTCGCTAGTATACGTAAAGATCGCCAAAAAAGAGGCATCAAGACGCCACTCTATCTGCATACTGACGCGTGTCAGGCACCTAATTATCTGGATATCCACACAGCCAGACTTAATATCGACCTGATGACGCTAAACGGTGGTAAGATCTATGGCCCGAAACAATCGGGAGTACTGTATGTAAGAGCTGGAACTTTAGTAGCGCCACTTATTTCTGGTGGGGGCCAAGAATTTGGCGTACGCAGCGGTACGGAAAATATAGCATTTGCTGTTGGATTTGCTAGATCATTAGAAAAAGCGGTTGCGAAACGTAGTAATGAAGTTAAAAAAGTTCAACTACTGAGTGCAAAACTGCAGACAGAGCTAGAAAATCAGTATGGCGCTGTGGTAAATGGGCATAAAAAACTACGGTTACCAAACAATGTCCATGTAACGTTTCCTGATGCTGATAACGAAAGAGTTTTGTTCGCATTAGATGAAATGGGCATCTGTGCAGCTGCTGGATCGGCATGTAGCGCCAGCAAGGAAGAAGTTTCATCTGTGCTCAAAGCAATTGGGTTGAGTGATAAAAATGCCCAAAGTTCGATCAGGTTTACACTTGGAAAACACACTACCGCCGAAGAAATTGATGCAGTTGTGTTGGCAATGCAAGAAGCAATAATCGCGTAGCATTATTGGTGGCTTCTCTGGCTGGTGTTCTTTAAGCAAAAGCGTTATAATTTAAACTATAAATCCTATTGCTACACTCCATAAATTTATGAAACAAAGACTTTCAACATTATTAAATAAATTATCCCTTCGCAAAGTTTTGTCATGCTCTGGATTGGTAGCTTTAGTGATAGCCGCAAATGCAGGTCCAATAGCTGCACAAACCGTTACGCAGGGCTATGCAAGTGACGGTCTATTGCAGCGTGGAACCATAGTCTCTTTGCAGGTAGATAATGCACTTGGAGTTGAGCCGGCTAATCTGGACAATACAGACAGAATACACGGAGTTGTCGTTGCCCGGAATGATGCAACCTTCGTACTGACTGCAGAAGAAGAGCAGACCTTGGTAACTACAAATGGACGATTTGAAACATTTGTGAGCAATGAAAATGGTCCAATACTGTCGGGAGATTTTATCAGCGTGTCACGTGTTGCTGGCATCGGTATGAAGGCAAGTGAAGCTGAAACCGCAATCATAGGCAAAGCAACTGGTAGCTTCGATGGCGAAACTGGTGTTCTAAGCACAACAGAAGTAGACGTAAACGGCGAGCTGCAAAAAGTTTCAATTGGTAGGATACAAGTCGATATTGGAGTTGCCGGAAATCCTCTCTATACTCCCACAAAAGCAAACGTGCCAGGATTTTTGGAAAGAATAGCAGAAAATATCGCACAAAAACCGGTCGATCCAGTCAGGATTTACATCGGTATGGTTGTATTTCTTGCTGCTGGTGTCATATCGGGTACGCTACTCTATTCAGGTATCCGTAGTAGTGTTATTTCTGTCGGCAGGAATCCATTATCCAAAAAATCAATAACAAAGAGCCTTATGCAGATTATACTTACTTCGGTTATTATTTTGTTATTAGGCATATTTGGCGTATATTTATTACTAAGGCTATAAGCATAAGCGGTGGGAGCGCTCCAGAATTAACATGACATTGAATTTTTTGATTGCAATACTGATGATCATCTCAGGGATAACAATTCTTGTGGTGTTTTTGATACTTCATAGCGGCTCTAGCTCCAGCACAAGAACTAAAAAAGGCAAACCAGAGAATCGCATAGAAGATTTAACTGATAAGGCTGAATCTGATGTAGAGCACATATTTAATGAAGATTTCCGAGAGGAGCTTCGTAATCGTGGCCGGTTACACTTTGAGAAAATTATTGGTGAAAATGCGATGTTTTTGCAGCAAGACCTACGGCTAACGACATCACAGTTAAATGAATTCATGAAAACAGAAATTACCACTGTGCTGAAGGATGAGTTTTCTAAATATGAAGAATCAATCAACGATGCAAAACAGCTAGCCATAGATTCAATTCAAAAAACGCAAACAACTATCGAGCAACAAAGAGAGCTGCTGACGCAACAGCTCAATGATCAGCTGGCAAGTGAAAAGTCACGAAGTCTTACTCGGTTCGAATCGCACATGGCCGATATCGTCAACCATTATGTGCTTGAAGCTGTGGGAGAACAGATAGATATGAGCGAGCAGCTTGAGTTTATTCTTGCTCAAATGGAGCGCAATAAGGAATCTATCATCAAAGATATTCGAGACGGGGCCTAGGTAGAAATCATCATATGGACAAAAACAAAATTATACTCCCATCAACAATCGTTTCTCCAACTGACATAGCCAGGCTTGTTCGTGAAATTGAAACTGTCGACGACTATTTTCGCCAATTAGAAATTAGAGGCAAAGAAAAAACAATCCCTCGAATGAGTAAGCTGCTTGATAGTACAATTGCTGCAAATCAACTTTCTATCGATGATTCAGCTAATCGAGAACACATTGTTCAAGGCCTACAAACAGTGCAGACTTCCGCACCAATTATGCATATCAGTTTTAGCGTGGATCCACCAGGATCACATGTCCAAAGTCTTGTGACATGGCTTCGTAAAAACATAGACGATAACGTACTCGTGACAGTTGGATTGCAACCAAACATTGGTGCTGGCTGTGTTGTCAGGACAACAAACAAAATTTTTGATCTAAGCCTGAGAGAGTATTTCACTAGCAAAAGAGACTTTTTTACCAAAATACTACACGAATCAATGCAGGAATCGCAGTCTGATCAGGCTAACAGTAAAAATGAACAAGTAAGTGTCATTAGTGGAGCGACAACATGAGCGCAGCGACAGGCAATCAGCACTTTGACAAGCTAGTAGATGCTGGCAAACCAGTTGGTGAAGTCATTGGTGTTGAAAAATTTATTATAAAAATCCGTGGTCTGCAACCATGCCGTATACACGCTCTTGTTATGTTTGACGACGGGTCTAAGGGTTTTGTACATGAAATTTTGAAAGGGTACGTTGTCGTACTCCACCTGGGTGATGTAGAACTTAAACTGGGCATGATCGCAGTCCTGCAGCACGAAGAACTGGTGAGCAAGGTCGGTAAGGATTTCATTGGAAGAGTTGTGGACGTCACGGGAAAGCCACTAGATGGAAAAGGCCCAATAGCCGCAGATTCAGTGTGGCCGGTATTTAAACCTGCCCCAGCACTGTATGAGCGCAAATTACTCGATACGCAACTCGAAACTGGCGTGACCGCGCTGGATTCACTATTCCCAGTTGTTCGTGGTCAACGCATGGCGATGCTTGGTGATAGTAAGTCTGGTAAAAGTACTTTAGCGACGCAGATGGTTATTAATCAAAAAAACACAGACCAGGTAGTAGTGTACTGTCTTATTGCAAAACGGCGTACGGACATAGATACACTGCTTTCTCGCCTAGAAGAAGCTGGATCATTGAGTAATGCAATTGTTGTTGTGTCGACTATGTTTGAATCGCTCATTATGACGTACATAGCACCTTATGTAGCGTGTGCAATGGCCGAGTATCTATGGCAAGAATTAGGCCAAGATACAATTATCATTTACGACGATTTAACTTCTCATGCCCAGGCCTACCGCGAAGTAGCGTTATTATCCGGTGTATCACCAGGCCGGGATAGTTATCCTGGTGATATGTTCTATGCACACTCTAGCCTACTAGAGCGCGCTGGTCGCCTAGACAGAAATGGTGCTCACCTAACGTCAATTCCGTTGATAAATGCTGCTGGTGGTGATATTACGGCTTATCTACCAACTAACGTAATGTCGATTACAGACGGCCAATGGATTCTAGATATGGATATTTTCCGTGACGGAGTGCGCCCTGCGGTGAACATGGGACTAAGTGTGACGCGTGTTGGTGGTGTCGGTCATAACAAACGACAGAAAAGTTTGGCTGCGCAGACATTAAAAATGCTTGCTGATTATCGTCAGTCTGAAGAGTTCTCTCACTTCGGGTCAGAACTAGCCGCTGAAGCTAAAAAAGCCCTAGAAACAGGTAAACGTGTATTCGAATTGCTCACTCAAGGCCCAACAGATGTATTTTCATTCATCGCACAGCAAATGATGCTAGATCTGGTGTTGAACGTCGAAGAAGGTGAGTCAGTAGAAGTAAGCCAACTTATGCTTCATGTAAACGAAATTGCTTCTGCGATGAAAGACGATAGTGATGAATCCTACGATATTGCCAGAGCCGAACTGAAGAAAAAAAGCACTATAGAATTAAAGGGTGCTCCTGCAAAAAAAGTTGAAGATAAATCTTCAACTTCAGAAGGAGGGTCAAAAGAGGATAGCGCTAATGACACAGGCGATTCCGAAGATGCCAAAGCATCTAAAGAAGAGTCACAAGAAGAGTCGTCAAATAAAGACGAGAAAAGCGATAAAAAATCTAAGAAAGATAAGTCTTAATGCGTCGACCAGCTGACATAGAACGCGATGAAAAAGCCATTGGGACTTTAGTAGAACTCACTGGAGTTTTTGAAGGTATCGCCAGTATGCGCATTGCTCAAATTAAAAACCAAGTGCTGCAAGCGACTGAATTTTTCGATGATCTATGGGAGATTTATTCACAGCTTCGCGTAGATAATTTATTTAGGTTTGGCCGTAGTCAGTCTGGTGGTGAAATTCTTAAAAAAGAATTACTAATACTTATTACCGGAGAAGGTGGGTTTAGTGGTGATATTGACCAGAAGCTAATACGCACAATGCAAAAAACATATGACGAAAACATATACGACATTATTGTAATTGGTCACCACGGCGCTATGCAGTTGGTACAGCGAGGAATCTCGTTCAAGAAGTACTTCAAGCTACCATCAAAAGACAAAAATATTAATGTTGGTCCGATAATTCAGTATGTTCAGCAATATGAAAAAACAACAGTGTATTATCAAGAGTACGTATCGCTCATGGTTCAGGATGTGAAACGAATTGAATTGTCTGCTGCTGTGCAAGAACAGGGTAAAGTCAGAGAAGGTGAAAAAAAGAAAGAACTCATTACCGCTGAAAACACCATATTCGAACCGAGTATATATGGTGTGATTGATCACCTTGAAAGATCTATGCTGCAAATTGCAATGAGCCAATTGATTCTAAACTCTAAGCTAGCTCAATATGCTAGTCGATTCCGCGCTATGACGGCATCACATGAACGAGCGGAAGAGTCTAAGTCTGACTATCATATGGAGTACAACCGAGCACGGCGCGCAATAAAAGATCAACGGCTGAAGGAGATAATAAACGGTATGAGAAAAGCAAAGGCGGCGTCATAATATGTCATTAGGTCACGTCATATCAATAAAAGATTTAATCGTTCTCGTCGAGTTCGAAGAAGAAGCGCCTCGTATCAACGAGCTGCTTACAGTTGACAATGGATTTGAAACACGGTTGCTAGTAGATCATCTTGAACCTGGAGGTATTGCGTTCTGTCTTAACGTACGCTCAGATAGGCGTGTTGAAAAAGGTATGGTAGTCAAAGGGAAAGGCCAGGGTATTGAAATACCGGTGGGTGATCCAACCATCGGAAGAATACTTGATGCTCTAGGTGATCCGTTGGATGGTCAGCCCAAAATTGAGGGTGAAGGTATAGTAAGAAAAGACATTTTAAAGCTGCCTGAGCGATCGACTGATTTTAAAATTGCAAAACCTGAAATTCTTGAAACTGGAATCAAAGTTATGGATTTCTTCACCCCGTTTGTTAAAGGTCGTAAGATTGGGATTATTGGTGGTGCTGGTGTAGGTAAAACAGTTTTAACTATGGAGCTTATTAATAACGTTGCTCAAACCGGCGGTGGACTATCTTTCTTTGCGGGAATTGGTGAGCGTATCCGTGAAGGACATGAGCTATGGGATACATTACGCGAAAACGATCTACTTAAAAATACCTGTATGTTTTTTGGGCAGATGAATGAAAACCCGGTACAACGTGCCCTAATTGGTATTAGCGCAGTTGCTGGCGCAGAATATTTTCGAGATACACAAAATAAAGATATTCTATTTTTTGCTGATAATATGTATCGTTTTGTTCAGGCATCAAATGAGCTATCAACAATCTTGGATCAGGTACCTAACGAGGGTGGATATGAGCCAACTATTTTCTCTGACATTAAAGTGTTGCAAGACAGGTTGAGTTCTAACGAAAATGGATCTATCACGAGTGTGCAAACTATATATGTGCCTGCCGATGACCTTTCTGACCCTGCCGTGCAGATGATTCAGCACGAGCTAGACTCAACTATCGTACTATCGCGTAAAATAGCTGAGCAAGGAATACGTCCGGCTGTAGATTTAAGTCAAACATCTTCATCCTTGCTGACACCTGAAATTGTAGGTGATCGCCATTACAATCTGAGCGTTCAAGTAATGTCATTGCTGCAAAAATACGAATCACTCCGAGGTATTATCGCCATTATTGGAGAAAACGAACTGTCTCCAGCTGATAGAGCTGACTATGCAAAAGCAAAAAAACTCATAAAAAACTTCACACAAAACATGAATGTTATGACCAAACACAATGGTGTTGAAGGTGAGTTTTACACACGTGACCAAACACTTGCAAGTATTGAAGAAATTATAGTCTAATGGTGGTAGTGTAATGGCTACAAGACAAGAAGCTAGTACCGGAGAAATGGTTGATGATGGCAAAGATGCAAAGCAACTAGATCCGAACATGATGGTAGTGAAGGTCTATTCACCTTTTCAGACATATTTTGATGAACAAGCTTCAAGTATCAGTGCAATAAATGATACTGGTCCATTTGATATATTGCCTGGGCACCATAGGTTTCTGACGCTTTTAAGCCCATGCGAGTTGGTTATTCAGGCTAAAACAGGCCAGGAAAAGATTAAGATTTCCCGCGGAGTTATGTATGTAAAAGAAGACAAAGTAACCGTTTTCCTGGATGTTTAGTCGTAGCGTTAAATCTCTATACAGTGAAGATGTTGCATAATTTTTAGCAAAGTAATACACCTCTTCAGGATCAAAGTCATACTTGAAAAGAGGCTCTAATCAATTACTACATAGTCGAAAGATATAGAACCAGCAGATACCGCAGTTGCTGATGCGATAGTGAATCCGCTGGTAGCACGAGCACTTAGATAAAATTCACCGCTACTAACCGTAGCAGGAGATGAACTGACCGGTGTAATGACAACGTGGGGGTTGCCGTTGAACGCTACTACAAAAGTGACGACTGCTAAGTTGCCGGCTGATGCACCGGAACCAACGTTAATAGTGACAGTTCCAGCAGTGTCTGTTCCGCTAATAGTCACGGTACTACCAGATCCTGCAGAGCCGCCATTTGTGACGCCAGGAGTAGCGCCACCCGCATCAATATGTCTGTTAAATGTAAGATCCCCATTTATCTGGATCGCGTCTAGGATAGCTGTAGGTGCTGAGACTGGCCCACCGAAGCTTGCTTGGCCCGCTACCGACAAATTGCTTTCAACATTGAGTGTGCCTTGAACGCTTGCATCACCTGCAATCGAGAGCGTGTTGAGTAATACTTCATCAAACTGGCTTGTACCAGAGACTGTGATACCTGGAAGGTTAAGTTCACCTCCAACTTTTAAAGGACCTGCAATATCCAGACCATCTCGAATAAGTACTTGGCCATTAAAAACCGCGTTTGATCCAACTGTTAGAAGCTGTTTTGGGTCACCTATAGTTGCTTCGTTACTTGTGAGGTCGTCAATTGCGTCTTGCGTAAGCTCTTGGGTCTGGATGTCTGCTAGCTCAGACTGTTGATTATTGCCAGTATTAACAACAATAAATACTATGATTAGCGCGATAATTACCAACAATACAAATGCTAGCAGATAAATATTAAGCCGGGCTGCAATACGGCTCAATAACGCACCGATACCCTTACGTCCCTGTG